>ERZ773043.359-NODE-359-length-26662-cov-7.591724_pt1 | contig 26662 bp, 33 predicted proteins | sample MGYA00580636_ERZ773043 | MGnify/ENA primary metagenome ERZ773043 (study PRJEB29015, sample SAMEA2737992) | human oral metagenome | biome: human oral; feature: human-associated habitat; material: dental | place: China | collected 2065 ...
TGCTCGACGTCGACGCCAATCTTCTGCAGTCCCTCAAATCTATGCAGCCCGACGTTGTTTGGCCACTCATCCACGGAAGCACCGGGGAGGACGGGTCGCTTCAGGGCCTGCTGGAACTCGTCGGCGTTCCCTACGTCGGCACGTCCCCTGCCGCATGCAGGATCGCCTCAGACAAGGCGGTGGCGGGCGCGGTTCTCTCCGCCGCCGGCCTGAGCGTCCCCGATTCGGTGACGATTCCGCAGAAGCTGTTCCGCGAGGTAGGGGTGGGCCAAGTCCTCGACCTCGTTAAGGCGCGTTTTGACTTTCCGCTGGTCGTTAAGCCAGCCCAGGGAGGCTCGGCGCTCGGCGTGACCATTGTGGCCTCGGCGGCTGGCTTGCCTCGCGCCATGGTGGATTGTTTTGCCTACGACGAGCGAGCGCGCGTCGAGCAGTACATCGAAGGCACCGAAGTGGCGGTGTCCGTCGTCCAAACTGGAAGCGCGCCCCGCGCTCTTCCTCCGGTCGAGATCGCGGCTGACGGACCCTACGATTACGATGCGCGCTACTTCGCCGGGCGTGCCGAATACTTCGTTCCCTCTCGCCTTTCCGAAGAGGACACCGCCGCCGTCAAAGAGGCCGCCGAGCGCGCCCATTCCATTCTCGGGCTCAGATATCTTTCACGCACGGACATTATTCTCGACGACGCCGGCCGCGCTTGGATCCTTGACGTCAACGTCGCCCCCGGAATGACGGAGACTTCGCTCTTCCCTCAAGCTGCAACAGCCGGTGCTTTAGAAAGCGAAACAACCGTCGACGATCTCTACGTGGAGATCCTGAACGCGGCTCTAACTGATGGGCGATAGTTTAAACCACGTCCCACGCCGCACAGGCGACTAGGTCTTGCCGTACGCTCGGATTTCCGCCGTCGCACGCATTCCCTCCGTCACACGCACGTTCCTGCGTCACACGCGTTCTTTCCGTTGCACGCACGTTCCTGCGTCACACGCATTCCCTCTGTCGCACCTAGGTTCTAACCCGCATTCCCATCGCACGCACATTCCCGCCGCCGAATCTAGATCTCCGTCGCCCTCACGCACGTTCCGTCTGTCGCATCCGGTTTTTCCGTCCAGTGCAAACGGCGTCTAGACAACCGGGACCGTCTGCTCTCGGACGTCTCGTCCTAGGGGTTTCCTCCAAGGCGTAGACTCTCTGAGTCCATCCTGTCTTCATTTCAACCTGTCGGACTTCGTCAGTTCGGCAAAGCCTGTTGACTTTATCGGCCTGACAGATGGACGAACTTTTCAGCCCGAGAATCTCGGCGAGCTTCTGAGCACAGCGACCGAACTTCTGATTATGGTAGCTGAGCTTTTAAGCACGGCAACCGATCTTCTGATCATGCAGCTAGCCTTTTGAATACGACAACCTTGGCGGACTCTTTTGTACTGACAATTTCGGTCTTGTCTTCCAGGTGAGTTTGGAGCTTCCAGTCCGGTTTGGTCCTTTGGGCAACGAGAATCGTTTAGATTGGTTTGGCCTTTCCAGGTCATATGGGGCTTTCAGACCCACAACGAGCTTCCCGTGCAACTTGCGGTTGGGACGGGGGATTCCCCGCCCCAACCCACGTGAAAACAAACTGACAAAACGACCTTATTAACTACGCGTCGTGATACAGTATTCATACTAACCGCACCTTCAACGCCGAAGCTCACTTTCCACTTCTACTCGGCGACATCAACGCCTGTCTCACCGGGGCTGAGTACGCCCAGGATGCGATTGAGATCGTCGATTGAAGCGAAGTCGATCTTAATAGACCCCTTCTTTGCCCCCATTTCGACTTTGACGCGAGTATCGAAGCGGTCGGCCAGCCTGCTCGACAGTTCGCCGAGTTCAGGGCCGTATCTTCTAGCTCGCCTACGTCCGCCAGTTGGCGAGGCAGTCGGTTCGTCGCCAAGGGCGACGATCTCCTCAACCTGTCGCACAGAAAGGCCCTCGGAGACGATCTTTTGAGCAAGTCTCTCCATTGCGCCAGGGTCGGACAAACCGAGCAGTGCACGCGCATGCCCGGAAGACAAAACCCCGGCAGCCACTCGCCGCTGGACCAGAGGGGGCAGCTTGAGCAATCGCAGCGTGTTGGAGATCTGTGGACGCGACCTCACGATTCGACGCGACAATTCCTCTTGAGTGCACTGAAAGTCTTCTAGGAGCTGTTGGTAGGCGGCCGCCTCTTCCAACGGATTGAGTTCCGCTCGATGCAAGTTCTCCAAGAGGGCGTCTCGAAGCAGATCCTCATCTTGCGTATGCCGAATAATGGCGGGAACGGTCTCAATGCCGGCCAGCTCCGAGGCACGCCAACGACGCTCGCCCATGATGAGCTCGTAGCGAGCCTTTGGTTGCCCGGGAATCGGCGCCGCCAACGGCCGAACGATAATGGGCTGAAGAACTCCGACTTCGCGAATCGAAGCTGCCAGTTCCTCAAGCTCTTCTTCGTCGAATACATTTCGCGGTTGTCTTGTATTCGGGATTATCTGGTCGAGGGGGAGCTCCGCGTAGGTGGCACCGGGAACCTCAACGAGGCCTTCGTCCGCCTCATCTTCTCTCCGCTGGAGTTAGTCGCAGTCAGACTGAATGGGACGCGGGCCTCAATAAGCTGGTCCGTAAACTCCTTATTTGCCTTAGCCGAGTCGTTTATCCTCTTCGTGCCCTCTGGATCTCCGAGGTTGTAGTTTCGTCCCGACGAATTATTGGAGTACATCTTGAGGCGCTCACCCGTAACCTCGTTCATCTCCTGATAGAGATCTGAGCCAAATGAGAGTAGCAGAGGCATATCAAGACGAAGGCAGAAGTTAGATATATCTCCTACGTTCGGTATCTCCATAGTCCAAGGGGTTTTCTCATTGAGCTTGAGTCCAAGCGGGCGCTCTGTTGAGTTCATCTGATCTCGATACCACTTGAGCATCTGCACATACCCTCGTATAGCGCCCTCCTCTTGCGCTGCATAGTTGTTGAACGACTTGGTGAGGTCGTAGGTGTAGTCGTTGAGGTCAGCTCCACTATCGTACATCACACAGTCCTCATCTACCAGCTTTAGAGCTTGGTTGGCATACACGCCATCACGTACACGCTTCCAGCCGTCTACCCTTGCATAGAACACACTGTACTCCGTAACATTTGGCCTAAGTCCTGCGCCAATCCTTAGGCTCTTCACTCGCCCGTGGATACTCTTAGGATTCCATACCAAGGAGTAAAAGCGCCCATCCTCACCGAGTGTCTCCGCCTCTACCTCCAGTATGGCAGGAGTCTTAGCTGTACCCATGAGCGGGTCCGTCGTTCTGAATCGCCAGCCGAGGATATTCTTCGAGGATACATCAGCTCTTCCTACTGCCACCCACGGGGCATAGTCTTCAATCTTTGGAAGCTCCATACCCTTGCGAACAGAATCAAGGTGCGTATATGTAGTCACGACAAGGTTACCATAGCTCTCATGAAGAGACAGCTCGCCATCATCTCCAAGCACCTTCATCTGGACTGGAGTAAAGGATAGTTGAGCATCCTTGTTGTTAAGCGTCGCCGCAGGGGTTGCGTTGCCTTGTTCGAGAGAGGATATATCCGAAACAATGTACATTCCGCTGGACTGCTCTATTCGCAGACTAAGCGAGCTAAGAACACGCTCAAGCACCTCCAGAAGAGACATCGGAGTGTCACTATCCTCGAAGAACTGAGAGGTGTCTACGATTAGCCCTCTCTCTCTTCGCGAAATAGCATCTCCATTCGAGACTTCATCCTCGGCATCATATCTTGACATCGCAAAAACCACATTCTTACGGATACCAAGAAGCACCCCCCCTGGACGCTTCGGCAAGCGGTGGCGTTCATGCGCCCACCCCTCGATACCCATGTACAAGATGATTCGAAGAAGCCCCTCAAGCGCCATCTTCTCCTGCACTCGTATCAGTGGCTCAAATGGCTTACTCGTGATAGGTATTCGTGCTAATCGCCCAAAGTCATTAGCCTCGAAGCTGACAAGATACCCCGTGTCTTGGTTGGCTGGCTCTTTGTAGCTCTCAGGATCAAGCGTGCCACACCAAAAGCAATTGCCATCCTTTGTCGTTGGATCAAACCTATCAATGCAGGCCTGCAACCACTGCTCGCTCAAAACCCCATTAGCAGGTAGCTTCTCATCGCCAAGATACATCAGCACGACCGACACGTCACCCTCGGGGGCCTGCACAAGGTGGCGATACCGCTGGTCCGCCCTCTCCTCCAAGAGAGAGAATGCCAGCCTACCCTTGACTACTGGGGAGAGCGCATCCTCGCTCTCCGTCGTCAGCGTCACCGCAGGCACGCCAAGACGCACCTCCTTTACCTTTGGGTAGCTCTTCGTTTCCTCCGTATCTGGGTAGGCAATGAGGAGCGCCCACATATCTCCCGATACATCCTTGAACGGAGCTACGTAGTGTTTGAATGTCGTGTTATTCATATCCTTTCTGATTAAAGACCGTGGTGATAAGTGACTGGATTTTTCCAGCATGGTTGCCAATGCCACACGCAGGCCGCCTGCCAACGAAGAGGGCTTGTCGGTAGACTTTCGGAAGAACGAGCCCCGGCAAAAAAAAAATTAAGCCGAGGACGAGGCCTGCGACGGCGATGATTAGTACAGCGCTCATAGCCTATCTGATTACGTTTACCACATCCAGCAGGCGCACCGAGGTGACCACGTTCTCCCAGCTGTCGGAGATAGTGTTGCAGGCATCCATTGCGGTGAGCTCTTTGATGAGGACCCTGCGAGCAGTAGCCCTGCCCTTACCGTCTGTAAGCCCCACGAGGTAGTAGTGGTAGCTCTCTCCGTCTACATCAAGCCCGATAGCCTCGGACACTCCGAGAGGATTGAGGCTCTTTATCTCTACTGCATCAGAGGCGAAGCTGGCGAGGTGGTCTAACACCTTTGCCTCTGCTTCTGTGTAGGAGAGTGCGTCTACAAGGTAGGTCTCGGTGACCTTCTTGTCATCTAAGTTGCTGTATGCAACTCGTGCGAGGAATAGTTCCATATTGTTAGTGTATTTACGTTAGTTGTCTGTACTGCAGGCCTGCGCATCGTAGTCCTGGGCGATTTCTTCGATGATCTCCATAGCCAGATCCCAGTTACGACACATAAGACCTTCGGAGATGAGGCGAGAGAAGCGCTTAGTTGTGTAGGCTGGCAGGCTGTTCATTGAGACGAATACCGCGATGCGAGCCGTCTGCGCCTTAGTAGGCTGGCGACCTCGCCCATAGCCGTAGCTCATAGCCAGCTGGCAGTAGTGCAGTGCCTTGTCCAAGTCGTCACGCCCGCCCTTCGCGTAGTGACGAGCTACGTATTTGACTACGTTCCCCTGAAAGAAGTCCAAGCCTAATAGGCTGATCAGTTCGATGGGCTGGAAGCGCATATCCTTGTAGTGGCTTCCTCCCACCTGTGTTTCGAGTGCGTTCATACAGTTAGTTTCTTGAGTTTTATCTCGAAGTGCAGTTGCCCCCAACCTCCGTTAGCTGTGATTTTCTCAACCTCTCTATCGCTAAGGCGGGCGAGCCTATCATTGTCACTGCTCTCCACACAGAAAGAGCCGTACCTTGCGACTTCGTGGCCGCCGTATGTGCCGTCTCCATCCTCTTTCACTCTGATTCGTCCAGACTCATCTCTATCAAGGTCGCCTATCCATTTTATCGCCTCTGAGAGCGTCAAGCCTTCGGGGATACCTTCTACCTTATACCAGTATGAAGCATCTCCGAGCATTCCTGTCGTTGCTGTTAGCCACATATCGTCATAGTCGTTAGTCGTTAATGCCGAGCAGTCGGCAGATGAGGTCTATTCGGTGGGCTTCGGCCGTGGCTTTGAGCTCGTCCAAGGTCGGGAAGTTGTCCAATATGTGCATCTCAATACACTCATCTGCCACCTCTTCGCAATCCATAGCCGTTAGATATAACCCCACTCGCTTCGGCACAGAATTTTCACAATCGTAGCGAATGTGATACTCGATGCATAGTTCACCCTGCTTTATCTCAGCCTTGAAATACTCAATATCTAAGTGTGGCAGAGCTTCACGTGTCCACTCCAGCGGGCATTTAGCCAGCTGGGCTTTTACTTCTTCTCGTGTCATTTGATTATGCTTTCTACTATAGCTACGACCACTAAGGTTAGCCATGATAAGACGAATGTTGCTGATGAGATCTTTAGTACAGTTACGTAGGCGTTGAAGACCTTGTCGTCATCTTCGCCTTCACGCTCCCTCGCTCGGTCTACTGCTAAGACAAACGAGGATAAGAGTGCCAGCACAGATACACCCAGCACTACTGATGCGGTGAAGCCTATCGTTTCTGTCATTTCTCCTCAATGTTAAAGTGTGATAGTATCTTGTTCTTTCGGTACTCCTCGGCCGCTTGCTTAGCCTCCGCCAAAGAGTTGTACTCCACGTTGTCGAACGTTGTAATCCACTTCGGGTACACCTCGCTGATGAGTACGTCCCCGTCTACGAATTGGTCGGCTTTGTAGATCGCTCTAAGGCTACCCGTCAGCTTTCGCCATTCGAGCGGGCGGAGGGATTTCAGTAGTTCTTCTCGTGTCATTGTCTCTGGATTGATTAGAGTGCGCCCCGCCGTCCCAGGCGCGTGAAGGTCTCGCGTGCGGTAAACCGCCAGCAGGGCGCACTCGTGGTTAGTTTTGTTCGTTGCGTTCGCTCTTGAGCTTGTCGAGGGCTTCCATAGCCTCCTCCCACTCACCCCCGAAGACGTAGGTAATGGCGCTCTGTGCGGTGTCGCTTAGTGGCACTTGTTTGGCTATCTCACGTAGCTCTCTGAGTAGCTCGGAGTAGTCCTTCTGATCGGGCTCAAAGCAGAGGCTGTCGGCTCCGCGGCAGCTCTCTATCGCTACCTCTATTCGGTCTGGGTCTTCCGTGTTAAAGAAGTTCACCGTGTCCGATAGCACTAATCCTCGGAAGAAGTCGACACGATAGGTGACAAACAGGTTTAGGCACCACGCTGTCAGTTTCTCTTTTTGTTCTTGGGTCATAGTAGTTTGTATTTAGTTGTCTTGCTTCTGTTGCTCCCTCTGTTGGCGGTAGATATATGTGCGCAGCTCTTCATTCTCCCTCTTGGTGCTCCTGAGTTGTTCGTAGAGATAGTAGTTGTAGCTGGCCATATGATCCCGTAGCTCCTCCTTGGACTTGTGGAGGTCTTCCACCTTCCGCCCCTCAGCCAACCAAAGGAAGAAGAGTGTGACGCACCCTACACCAAGGACGAGGCAGGCGATGAAGGAGAGGAGGGCGAATGTTTCGGTCGTCATTGCTCGTCAAGATTAAAGAGGCTACACACCTCGGTTACGAGAAAATTGCGAGCCTCCTGCATTGCGCTGTCGAGGGTCTTGTGGCACACCTTATACCCATCGATGAGTGTTTCGTCTCGAAATATCATCAGTTGCGAAAATTCTGGCGCACCATAAGCTGGCGAGATCTCAATCTCGAGGCTTTCCCCGCCAACCCCAAAAGAAGCCACGTACATACTGCACTCGTGGTTATACGCCCACTCTATTGGCTTGAGGCTCTTTGCTATTTCGTTTCGCGTCATTGTTCTTTCTGATTTATTATATCCATCGAACGATAGTATCCATGCTATACCCCTTTTCCCAGATAAACCATGCATAAGCGACTGCGCTACTCTTCGTAGAAGCGAAGTCGCCACCCTTTGCGCAGGTAACGCGGTGGCTAAATACATACACTCTCTTCGGTGGATACTTTGCGAACATTTCCTTCCGCCTCTTCCCTTCCAGGAAAGTAAGCTTTAGGAACATTGCCACCTTTGACCCATCGACGACTGTAGAGAGAGCCTTCTCGACAAACTCCTGTGCGAAGGAGTATGGAGGGTTGGTGATGATGTCGCCTTCCCACACCCCTGTATCTCCTTCGATGAAGTCGAGTATCTCTACGCCACCGCCCATTCTGTCCACGATGTCGCTGTTGCGAACAGAGTATCCGTGAGCTTCGAGGACACAGCTCAGATGCCCACCTCCGCAAGCTGGCTCCCACACTTTTTCGTGGAATACTTCGAATTTGAGAAGCTGCTCCAGGGCGTTTGGGTCTGTAGCGTAGTAGTCGTTTATCACTCTATCCTCATCCGAATGGCTCGATGCACCTATTGTCGCATAGACGCACCTGTTGCTTTTATCTTTCAGTATTTCTTGCGCCATATCTGTTAGTATTTCTTCCCGTGCTTCGCAGGGCGTGTGGCGTTGTACTTTAGTTTCAGCTCTATGTGCGCCATCAGATCGATGCCGAGGCGATCACAGAGCAACTCGAGGGACTTGATGGTGTAGAGTATTGCGTATCGGTGAGCGTACTTACCACAATGGCAGCACGCCTCCTGAAGGATAAGCCAAAGTGCTTCGGCAAGCGTCGTCTGACCTTCAATGTGGAACGCAGATACGCCTAAGTCGGTCTCTACCTCCGTCTCCGACAGCGCACGATCTTTGAGCATCCACCCCAGCAGGTCAAGAAGGCGTATCACTGCGTCGGCTATCTCGCATCCCACGGTGCCCTCAACAAGGCGGAGAAACTCTTGAACGTAGATAGCACCCTCTATACGCTGGAGCGTGTCTATCGCGTCGGGGTCAAGCTTCGCCCACTTCCCGATACGGTCGGCTTCGATAGCCTCGTGAAGCTCCCCGTAAGCGAGCATCAGGGAATGCCCGATGGAGTGTGGAACGTCCCAAAAGCCTTTAGCCACTGACCGCTGGTGGCAGTCCTTGGCGTAGCGGTTGAGCGTGTCTGCGTTGTAAAGTTTGTATTCCATATTCGTTGCTATTTGATGATGTGTGATAAGATGTGTTTGATCACCTCCACCGTCCACCCGTTGCCGAGCATCTTGTAGGCTTGGGTGTCGGAACAGCACCACTTGTACCAGTCGGGGATAGTCTGCAAGCGTGCGCACTCGGTGGGGGTGAGGCGGCGGATCATATAGCCTATTTTAGCTACGGGCTGTCCGCTGCCGTCGTTCCTCGCTCTTGCGGGGATGCACGGGCTTTTGCCTCCAGCTGTCGGGCGGAAGCCCTGCCCATCCTTGTGCGTTCTCCAAGTGCCAGGAGTAATTAGCAGATTACCCTTGTCCCCTCTTCCACGCATGGCACATGCCATATTATTAAAGCTCCAACTATTGGAGGTCAATGTTGGCGATTTGTCGGGGATAACTCTCGACTTTAAGTATCCACGCCCACGTTGAAAGATGCCTATATACAAGATGTCCATATCGGAGTGGTTACCTCCACTGTGCCCTCCAGCTGTTAGGCAGGAAGCCTTGTCTTGCTGAGCCTTTGGCTTTAGCTTCTTGTCGAGCTTGACTACGCCCGACGCCTTCCCTTCCTGCGTATGGGCGATGCTTTCAAGAGTCTCCTCGTTGAGAGAGAGATTGCGCATATAGTATTTCTCGTCTACTTCATCGTCAAGGATGTCTCCGATGTAGATGCCTCTGTCGGCAGGCTGGGGAATATCTGTGAGCAGCTCGCCCCATATCCCCTCGCTCTTCGTCCGTATATTACTCCAGTATAGGCGCACTCTATTCTGCGCAGACACAAGGGAGGAGTTAATCACAACGGGTCTAATGCCGAGGCTTTCGTTTATCCTCAGCTCGTCTGATGGACGCATCCGCACATTCTCAAGGAGGTACTTTGCGTTGGGGTTGAGCTTTTGCACGTGGTGCAGGATGTCAAGGAACACCCAATACAGCCTGCTTCGTGTGTCATCGTGACCGAGCATTTTACCTGCTAAGCTAAAGCCTTGGCAGGGAGAGCCAGCGAGTAGGAGGTCTATCTCCGACCACTCAATGTCCCACTCTCGCCACTTCTCCACGTCTCCGAGCTGTATCGTATCGGGGAAGTTGAGCTGCGTCTGAGCGATAGCGTGCTTGTCTATCTCACTGGCATAGTACCTTTCAATAGGCACGCCCAGCTCTCTCAAGGCTATCTGCCCGCAGCTCATTCCGTCAAAGAGTGATAGTACTTTCATTCTTTCGCTTCTTCTCTCTTACTCATCTCGGGCTTTGTGCGCCATGGGCGTGGCACACGCTCCAGCGTGGTAGGCTTTGCCATTGGGGCTTGGTACTCGCCCTTGGCAAGCACCTTCTCTGCGAGCTTGAGCGTGACGTCATTGACATTGCCAAGCATCTCGAGGAGCTTGTGTTGCTGTTCGCTGACGAAGGAGAAGTAGTGCTCTACCTCGCCCTGCATCTTAGATAGATCTCGTGCCTCTCTCTTTCGAGTGTCGTCCATCCGCTCAAGAAGGCGCAGGCGTGAGTGTAGCGTCCAGATGAGGTAGGCCATCACGAGCAGGCCTGCAGAAAGTAAGAGTAGTAGTGTGATTGTCATTTGTCAAATAGTTTGGTAGGTGTTGCGATGTGGTGGATAGCGAGGAGTAGTGCATCTCGCTCCTCTTGGTTGGTGCGAGCGAGCTTACTCTTAGGTAGCGTAAGATTGTGACGCCTGCATACTTCGAGTATTTCAGAGTGGGTGATCTTTCCGTCTTGTCCTCTCCAGTGCTTGAGCAGTGGCTTTTGGCAGATGATCGGGAACTCTTTTGCCTGTATCGCATCTCGGAGAAGCTCGCCAACCATAGCGCACCGCCCAAGGTGATAGCCTTTCTTGGCTACAACTCTATGGTTATCTCTTGCTGATGCGTGCCAGTTGTGTGCGGTACTCCAGATGTCCTCGAGGACAAAGCGGTAGGCGCACTCCTTCTCACCTCGATATTCGTGTAAGCTGCATAAGGCGTCAAAGAAGTTGAGCTGATCTAAGACTCTAAGGAACGAGATAGTCTCGAGGTGAATAGTCCGATCGTTGAGATCGACGACAGCCCACCCAGAAGCCTCCGTATCAGGATCTATCCCAATAAGGAGAGACTTCTTTTGATTTGGATCATCCATAATCTTACACGAGTTAGGCCTGCGCAGCGCCTGTGGAGTACTCGATCTTCCACGCCTTGACTTCTGGGTACCAAACTCCGTTGTACTCGCGTCCGTCGAGGTCGATATAGGCGGTCACCTCTTGCCCTAATTGCAGGGGGAACTTCTCGATAGTCTCACCGAAGAGCTTAATCGGCACTTTACTTGAGAAGCGTCCGCCTGTATCAAGCACGAATACCTGCGACTGCCAGAGGCTGCCCGTTGACTTACTTCTCCCCTGCATGAGTGGGCGGAGGACTGCTACTGTTCCCTTAATTTTGATTTCGTTGTCCATAGGTTGGGATTAAATACTCGTTTTCGTTCTGTTCATTCTGTGGTCTGGCACTCCTACGAGCCGTACCTCGATGCAGTCACCACGAAGGCGAGATACCGCACGGTCTCCGTAGCGTTGAAGTTCAGACAACGGGAGGTTTGTGGTGGCGACGATCGGTGCATCCCGATACCCGTAGTCGGATCTCTGATTGATGAGGTCCGCCAAACTCGCCTTGTTTCCATAGCGCTGGAAAGTAACAGGCTCACTTCCGAGGTCGCCTATGTGAAGCACCCGATAATCCAGGGCGGTGTACCTGCCATCTGTGCTGTCCATAAGATCCGCCATGTGCCAAAGGGCGTGCGTCTCACCATTCCACAGGAAGGGCTTCATAGTTCGTCGGCTATTCACACCGTCGTAGAATGGTCGCTGCACACCAAGCATTTCGCTGAGATCTCGCAGTAGAGTCACAAGAAGCGTCTTACCTGTACCTGTCTCTCCCATCACAAGCAACCCCTTCATCGGGTCGTCTATCTCTGGGTGTGGCAGAGCGAGTAGCCAAGAAACCGCTTTTGCATATCCGAGAGCCAGTGTATCATTGTCAAGAGAAAATCGCTCCTCCCTCAGCTTTCCAAGCTCTGTGATATAGTCCAGCGCATCGTCAAGTTTGATACCTCTGTATGCCTCATAGACCGTTCGTGGTGGTAGGCCTGCTGTACGCTCCTCTTTGATCTTCTTCACAAACTCCGAGGCGAGTGGAAGCGCACTCTCTTTGGGCTGTGGTTGCTCGTTAATCATTGCTGTTGATTTTTTTGCTGTTCTCCTTCTCTTCGCACCCTCTTGAGTACAGAAGCCTTGTATGCCTTCATCTCCTCGCTCTCTTCGGCCTGCGCCTGCTCCTTCTTGACTTCATCCCACATGTGGTTTGAGTAGTTCTGGGATGCAGGAGGAGGAGATGACGGCTTGGAGGCAGTGTTGTCTCGATAGCACCCCTCCACGACCTTAGCGAAGTTGTCTGGCTTGACAAGCCACGACAGACTCGCCATGGCTCGATTACTTCGAAGGAAGGTAGATGCCTTAGCTTCTGCCATCATCTTTCGGAATTGGGCTATTGCGTTTAGTGTGGTCGCCACCGTGGGACGCTCCTTGGCATTCCCATCTGGTCGGTCGGGCATCAGTGCCAAAAAAAGCTCATGCCCGTCTCTACAAATGGCATGCGATAGGATACTTGACTTAGCAAAGCCATCATCGCCAGCAGTCGCCTCTTCATAGAGTGCTCGCCATGCCTTACCGAAGTCTCGCATATCTGAGTTCGGATACATTAGCGAGCTAACCATAGCGCGAAGCGCAGGGTCCTCTATCGCATCTATTTCTTTCTGCGCGCTCTCAAAGCCCCCCCTGGGGGTTTGGGGGAGACTTTCATCTTCTATTTTATCTTTTTCTTTTAGGGGGGTATTTACCCCCCCTATAGTCCCCCCCAAAGTAGAGCTGAAAGTAGAGGGCAAAGTAGAAGTACCTTCTCTACTTTCGTCTACTTTCGTTTCTGCTTTCTCTACTTTTCTACTTTTACCTGTTTTTGCCTCTACTTTGCTCTCTACTTTCGTTTCTACTTTGCTCTCTACTTTACTACTTTCGCTTTCTACTTTTGAGCGATTACGCTTAGCCTCACGAGCTCTATCTAAGCCTTCTTTGACCGCTTGACTTACATTGTAGCTGCGCTTCTTCGGTGCAGCTTCTTCGCCTTGCTTTTTATCTGCACCGCCAAGAGTTGAGAGGTATGAGGTGAGACGTGGCGAGTAGAAGTACTCTACTCCATCCTCATCTGTGGCGATCTCAAACAGACCGAAGTCCTCAATAGTGGATCGCACAACTTCCGCCCTTGGTCGCTTTGGCAGGATGTTCGCCAGGCGCTTGGCGTTGTTTGGATAAGTGTACCCGTCTTCATCTTGCTGTGCGAGCTTTAGCAGGAGGGCGGTGTAGATACCCCAGCCCGCCATCCCATGTTCTGCAGTCAGTGCTTCTATCTTAGCGTCCTGCATGGCGAAGATGTCGAGTGGTATGTATTTGTGCTTACACATATTCTGGGAGTGTGAAGTAGGTGTAGTTGAGTGTGCGCCCAGAGATTAGAAGACCTTCTTGACAGAGGTCCAGCAGGATAGTGCGGAGAGTATCGAAGCCATAGCCGACTACCGAGGATAGTTGCTCTTTCAGTACGATCAGCGGCAGCCGTCTTTCTTCCTTGCGTTGTTGGAGGTATCGCTGTATCGCTCTTATCACCTCGTGTTGGTCTATCTTCTTCATTACGCGGTCTCCTGCTCTCTACGGCTTTTCTCTTCCTTGAGCAGGATGAGCTTGTCTGCTGTATCTCCAGCCTTCACGGCGAAGTAGCGGACCCGCTTATTTCGAGCGCGCATCTTATTCGTTAGGAAGGAGAGATACAGCTGGTGATTATGAATGTGCTGGTCTAAATCTTGATCACTGAGCTGTCTGAATCGTAGCTGGTCTATGTTGCGTTGCTTCATATAGTGGTTACTTCTGTCTTGTCATCTTCTGCTCTCTGCGTAGGCACTCTGCATACGCATCTACGTCGAGGATGAGAGTAAAGCGCTCATCCTGCAGGAAGGCGCTTGGATACTTTTCTATTCTTGAGTTCAGTGCACCACGTGACTTGATACCGAGGAAGCCGAGCACCTTGTCACGACCTGCGATATATCTCTCGGTGGGCTTTGCTATCTCCGTGTGCTTGCTTAGTGCCTCGCACACTGCTGACGAAATGAGAGCCTTTAGCTCTCCTTGACTGAGGATGATTGCCGTGTCCATATCTACGTATCCGCTAATGTTGTCGGCCGTAGCGCTTGATAGATCGCCACGTATAGATGGTGATGCCGAGGATGAAAACTCCTGCGAACTTCTTGATGAGGAACTCCGAGGTGCTCACTGCTGGCATTGTTGGGTGGTCAGTGTCTGAGACTATCAGCAGAAAGCCGAGGAAGCCAAAGACGCAAAGGGCGCATGCAACCAGATAGGCAAGCGCTATTCCTATTCTATTCATAGCCGTATTTATTTGTAGTTACTAATGTGTAGTCAGGAGGATTGCGATCCTCGGGTATTCCGTGCCTTCCACGGCTTCGCTCTGTGCGCAATAGGCCACAGACTAACTACAATGGTTAATCACGCGCGGGCCTTCCACCCGCAGATTATTTCGTTTCGCCATTGTTTGTATCAAGTATGTCAAAGATCGCTGTCGCTGGAGGGCTTAGCCTTCGGCAGAGGTGGTTGCGTTCAGTTCCTCAGCCCGCTTGAGCGTGCTGTAGACTGTCACCATACACACCTTGTATTTTTTGGCAAGGGCTTTCTTTACCTGCCAAATTCCCCCGCCTTGTGACAGGAGTCGCAGGTAATCGGCCTGCATCTTGAGAGCGCGCTCATCTAACTTTTCGGAGTGGCTCTTAGGAACTCTTATTTCAGCCATATTGCAGGTGGTAGATTATCTTTATCTTTGTTTCAAATTTTGCTTCAACTTTGAAGCGTTTGTTGTAGCTCCTCTTGAACTACACTACAAAGGTATAACTAATAGTTGTACCAAACAAGCGATTGGGATAACTTTTTGTTGCGCTATGGGAGAACCAATGCCACTACCTGCTGGCTCACAGAGGCTTAGAGCAGTTCTAAATTTTTTGATTGAAGAGAAAATAGTTCACAGTCAGACTCACTTTGGAGATCTTGTGGGTGTATCTAAGGGCAATATGTCTAAGTATCTCAACGGTCAGAAAGAGCCAAAAGAGGATCTATTGACCAGAGTTGCACAGGCAGTACAACCAAGAGTCCCCCTTCTTTCAGAATCCTGGCTACTCACTGGCGAAGGCGAGATGCTGAAGGCTGACGCACCAGCCACACAGCCCTCACCAGAGAATAGCGCACGCCCACTCGTAAGCAGTGACCGCGATTGGGTGGAGATACCTCTTGTACCGCACCGTGCGAAGGCAGGAGCACTATCTGGATTCGGAGACCCTTGTTGGGAAGAGGATAAACAGACGATGCCTGTACTGATTGACAAAAGGCTAAAAGGAGATTACCTGCTCTTTGAAGTGTCTGGCGACAGTATGGACGACGGCACCAGTACAGCGTTTCTCGATGGTGACGTGCTTCTCTGCCGTGTCCTTCCTAAAAGCGACTGGCAGTATGGCATAAAGCGCAGACGAGACACCTACTGCGTCGTGGCCACCGAAGCCGAAGGGATAGTACTCAAGGAGGTTGTAAACCACGACAAGGCTACCAACGAGATCACGTGCCATTCGCTCAACAGTCAATACAAGGACTATTCCGTTAAGCTCGATGATGTGCAGGGTATCTTCTATGTAGAGGAGCTTATCAAGCGCAGATTCTAATACTTGACATTATCCACCTAAAATAAATTCAACATGAAGAGAACAGAAACCCTTGCATCCGTAGACCGCAAGAAATTCGTCCGAGACAGCTTCGCCCAAAACGACAAGACACGACAAGCCGCTGATACCGCCAATATATGGGGCTTCGTCTTGGTGCTTGTTGCTGTAGGCCTCCTATTCATCGGGTTTATAAACTCCTACGAAATCAATAGAGAGATAGACTACATCATCGCGTATTCGCTCGGTCTCTCCTCATCTATCGCCATGAGTATAGCCTGCTTCCAAAGAGCGCCAAGACTACGACGGATGGCCGACAGCCTTGACTACCAACTTATGGCAGCCTTCCCCGACTGGCAGGATCTTCTCAAGGAGGCCTGCGAAGAAGACCAGAAGTAATTCGCAAAACTACAGACCTATGAAGCATCTATACTCAGTATTCGCAGCACTACTGCTCATCTTTCTAACACCTATAGCAGGCTTTGCACAGCGCAACAACGCTAAGCAAAAAGACGTTATAACTCGAACGATAATAGGATGCACCCTTGGTGAGACCACACTGGAGCAACTAAAGGAAAAGATCAAAGAGCAGGGCGGAGAAATCCACAAAATAGAAGACGGCGAAGAAGGACCAAGAGTACAAGTGCTATATGCGAATGGAGTGAAGTTTTTTGGGAAGATCCAAGACATTGTCATTTTAAAGACTGTTGATGGCATTTTTTATGCAGTCGCCTTCGTTATAACCGAAAAAGATGAAGCTGACCGATTAAAAAGAAGCCTCCCAGATAAGTATGAGGGGTGGGAGAACACACACGCCAATAGACCCTTGCAATCCTATGAAGGTGGCTACTCAGACTCAAGATCTTCGGTTGTACTATCCTATTATAATGATAGCGAGTACAGCGAAAAGTTCAGATACGCCATACTCCTATATCTGGATAAAAAACTATCCAAGAAGTCAAGTGAAATAGAGAACTCCGACCTATAGAATAGTAGCCCCCATTATACTGCATACAGTTGTTGCAGATTATACAACGACTCACATCAAAACCATTTCGTTGGCTTCAACGAAATGGTTTTACAATAAAATACGACACAACATGCTACCCATACGACGTACCTGCCACTTCCTCCTCGATAAGCAGAAAGGCTGGAAGGCCCTGCAAGTCCGCTACCGCATCCGCTACGGAGGTGGCAGTGGCTATATCACCAGTGTATATGTAGGCTACCGCGTCGAGCCAGACAAATGGAGCGCAGAGTCGGAGCGGTGCATGAAGAATACGACGCACGGAGATAGACGCACGCCAGCAGCTATGATAAACCGCGCACTGCAGTACACGGAGGAGGCTGTCGAGAGTGCATTTAACTACTTCGAGAGGGAAGAGCGCCTGCCCACTCCCGAGGAGCTAAAGGCAAAGTATAACGAGTACCTCGGTGAAGCGATGGGAACAACCAAAGAAGCACCCACAAAGGCGAGCCCAGAGGACAAGCGCAAGGTAGTAGCACTCATAGACCTATTCGTAGAAGCTGAGAGCGGGAGACGAAGCTGGAGCGAACGCCACCTTGCGAACATACGCACCGCACGTATGCACATAGCAGACTACTCGCAGGCGGCTACACTGGAGGATATTGACGAGAAGTGGGTGGCAGACTTCATCACGCACCTAACAGCGAAGCGCGGGCTTCTCAATGGCTCAGTAGACAAGACACTCCGCATATTAAAGAGCGCACTCTATTGGGCACAAGGGCAGGGGCTATATGAGAAGGCTTACCGACGATTCTTTGACGTACGCCTCAAGGGTATCGACAGCAACCGAGCCGAGGTATATCTCACGTGGGCGGAATTGAGCCGACTTATGGAGGTAGAGCTACGCCTGCATTCAGAGAAGACAGCACGCGACCTCTTCTGCTTCCTTTGCTTCACGGGCCTGCGGTACTCGGACTTGAAGAAGCTGACACACGACAACATCACAGAGAGGAGCATACGATACTACGCACAGAAGACGGACCAGCTCATCGAGGTGGACATCAACGACCATGCCCGCGCTATCCTCAATAAGTACAAGGGTGAGGAGAGGCCACTACCAGCAATGGCGGAGCAACGCCTAAACCGAGCGATCAAAAGCGTGTGCAAGCAGGCGGGAATAGACGCACCCGTCACCCGACTACGATACTCTGGGCGCCAGCGCATCGAGGAGGCGCTTCCGAAGTACGAGGTAGTGACCTCGCACATAGGACGACATACCTTTGTTGTGCAAGCCCTCACCCTCGGCATCCCTTCCGAGGTCATCCGCAAATACACAGGTCACAAGACCGAGGCGACGATGCGCCCATACATCGCAATAGCTGACACCCTCAAGGCGCAGGAGATGGAAAAGTTCAACCGTCCGCTGCTATCCTCACAACGGACGCTTAGCGGACGGAAATAGGTATCATCTAATGAACTTTAATTGCTCTTAAATGTACGGGTGAGGCAGGTAGATCGCGTGTGTAATAACAGCTTGCGCACCTACGCATACATTTATCGGAAAATTAGCGTATCCTGCTCGGGGGTACACCTACTATCGCCACGCCCCACCATCCCACAGCGGATGGTGGGGCGTGACGCTTATATCCCTACCGCCCAATCGTGGGAAGAGGCAATTCACTCCACCATTCCTTCGCAAAGCAACCAGTACTGGTCGGCGATCAGACTACTACTGGTCACTATTGCTTATCAGTACTGGTCCACTCAGCGACCAGTATTGGTTCATTTTATCCTTCCCCACAGCTCCTCGCTAATCGCATAATAATAAGGATGTTTGCTTCACCCTAAAAAGCGTCCCTTCTCTCCGAAGACCAGACACTCTACCGGTGCATGTAGTCAAGGTAATATCTCCAGTCACCTCAGAGAGTAATCCGAAGCTAAATCCTTAATCCACTCCTCTTTACCGTAGATTCTCTTTGGTTAGATTATCACTATCTTTGTTTGTCTGTCGTGGCACGGACGTCTAATCAATACCGCATCGGAATACACCAGCCCCTACATCAACGACATAGCCCAGCTATTGTAATAGGGGAGCATTATCATATAGGCTCCGTCACAAACAGGCATAACGCACTGGATACAAACCAATCAACAAGAAAGACATGGACAAGGCCCGCATCATCCAATACCAATCCAGCTTCGATGCTATCGCTCAGCGCATAGAGGTCGAAGGGGAGCAAACGCATATCGAAGTCTGGTATGCTCGTGAACTTCAAAAGCTATTAGGCTACGCTCGGTGGGAGAACTTTGCAGTCGCTATCCAGCGAGCGATCACCTCATGCAAATCCAATGAGGTCAATGACCTTGACCATTTTCGTGAGGTCACGAAAATGGTCGAACTCGGAAGCGGATCCCAAAGAGAAGTTTCCGACTTTATGCTCACTCGCTACGCATGCTACCTCATCGCACAGAATGGCGACCCCAAGAAAGAAGAGATAGCCTTTGCTCAAAGCTACTTTGCGCTACAGACCAGAAAAGCGGAGCTCATCGAAGAGCGCCTTAACCTCATCTCTCGCCTGGAAACTCGGGATCGACTAAGGATCTCGGAGAAGCAACTGTCTCAGAACATTTACGAGCGTGGTGTCGACGAGAGAGGGTTTGGACGCATACGCTCGATGGGCGACAAGGCTCTATTCGGAGGCTTCACGACGGAGGCTATGAAGAAAAAGTTGGGGGTTAAAGCCAATAGACCACTCGCAGACTTCCTTCCAACCCTCACCATAGCAGCAAAGAACCTCGCAACCGAAATGACCAACTATAATGTCGAGAGTAAAGATCTCCATGGCGAGCTACCTATAACGCAAGAGCATATACAGAATAATGAGAGTGTGCGCAGCATGCTTGGCGAGCGTGGAATAAAACCCGAAGAGTTGCCACCCGCTGATGACATCAAAAAGCTGGAGCGTAGGGTTGCTCGCGAGGAGAAGGCGCTTGGACAAGACGCGCAGAAGCTCCCTCAAGCGCAAGCCGTCGACACCAAGAAGGAATAGCAATCCTACATCCAGCACTACCAGTATGCGGTGCGAACCTATATTGGTCGGCGGGTGAACCAATATTGGTCGAGATGCAGACCAATATAGGTCGCTGAGTGAAGCTATATAGGTTCGCCCGCCGACCAATATAGGTTCACACCACCCTTCTCGGACCTTCACTCCAATCCCCTCAAAATGAAGCCATTTTATTCTGCCTTGTAGCCAGCATCTATAGCTGGAGAAGAGGCAGATCATCTCACCTGGGACGAGGGGCGAGATGAGAAATTGCAAGAATTTTCACCAAACATTTGGTCAATTCAAAACTTCGTCGTACCTTTGCAGTGCAAAAGGGAAAGGCAAACCTCCCAGAGCAAATTTGAAATGCGGAAGTAGCTCAGTTGGTAGAGCATAACCTTGCCAAGGTTAGGGTCGCGGGTTCGAGTCCCGTCTTCCGCTCCAATAGGTTTCCATAGTTTTGATGTGTATTTGTTTGATGAGGCATTCTAAGATTCACTTAAGTGATCTTGGGATGTTTCTCTCTTTTATGCCTATTGCATTCGGAGATCAGCCCACGGGAAGGGCACTCCTCTGCGGCACATCATCTGCGCTGCACCTACTCACATCGACCATCGCCTAGCTCGTCTCACCCCTCACTCCATACTATCTTGATCGTCTGCATCGCCGAGAAGCCCAGCGTGGCACGTGACATAGCGAACATCCTCGGAGCCACTGTCCGTAGGACCGACAAAGGTATCGGCCACTACGAAGGCAACGGGTATGCTGTGACCTGGACCTTCGGACACCTCTGCACGCTGAAAGAGCCCCACGACTATACGCCGGGGTGGAAGGCGTGGAGCCTGGCGTCCCTGCCTATGATCCCGGAGCGCTTCGGCATCAAAGCCATTCCCATCGAGCACTATGAGCGGCAGCTCGCCGTCATCGGGCAGCTCGTAGCAGGCGCCGAGATGGTCATCAACTGCGGTGATGCTGGGCAAGAAGGGGAGCTCATCCAGCGCTGGGTACTCCAGAAGGTCGGCTGTAAGGTACCCGTGCGCCGTCTATGGATCTCCTCCCTCACTGACGAAGCGATCCGCGAGGGCTTCGATAAGCTCCGCGACAGCTCCGACTACCAGTCCCTCTACGAGGCGGGCTTAGCGCGCGCCATCGGCGACTGGCTCCTCGGGATGAATGCCACCCGACTCTATACCCTCCGCTATGGCGGCAGCGACCGCAAGCAGCCCCTCTCCATCGGACGCGTACAGACCCCCACCCTCGCCCTCATCGTCGAGCGCCAAGAGGCTATCGAGAACTTCAAGAGCGAGACCTACTGGGAGCTGAAGACCCGCTACCGCGAGGTCATCTTCAGCGCCGACAAGGGCAAGTACAGCGACAAGGCGAAGGCCGACGCTGCCCTCAAGAGCATCACGGGCGAACCCTTCACCATCACCAGTGTCAAGAAGAAGGATGGTAAGGAGTCCGCTCCGAAGCTCTTTGACCTGACGAGCCTGCAGGTAGCATGCAACCGTAAGTTCGGTATGAGCGCCGAAGAGACGCTCGCCACCGTGCAGTCGCTCTATGAGAAGAAGGTGACGACCTACCCTCGTGTCGACACCACCTACCTCAGCGAAGACCTATATCCTAAGGTCGCAGGTATCCTGCGAGGCCTCGTCATCCCACCCTACCTCAATCTGGTGAGCCCGCTCCTCAGTGGCGCCCCCATCCGCAAGAGCAAGAAGGTCTTCGACAACAAGAAGGTCACCGACCACCACGCTATCATCCCCACAGGGCAGTCGCCCTCGGGGCTCTCCGAGACGGAGACGAAGGTCTTCGACCTCATCGCCCGCCACTTCATCGCAGCTTTCTACCCCGACTGCCTCGTCAGTACGACGAGCGTCGAGGGCACAGCAGGCAAGGTGAAGTTCAAGACCTCGGGGAAAGAAATCCTTGAGCCAGGGTGGCGTGTGGTCTTCGAGACCGAGACACCCACCGAGGCGAGCGAAGCCAAGGAAGGCGAAGAGGGCGGAGAAGCATCCGAAGCACTCCTCCCGACCTTCACCGAAGGCGAGACGGGCGAGCACATCCCCGAGCTACGCGAGAAGCAGACCCAGCCCCCGAAGTACTACACCGAAGCGACGCTCCTGCGTGCTATGGAGACCGCGGGCAAGTTCGTCGAGCAGGAAGAGCTCCGTGAGGCAATGAAGGAGAATGGTATCGGGCGCCCCTCGACACGAGCCAACATCATCGAGACGCTCTTCAAGCGCGGCTACATCGTCAAGGAGAAGCGCAGCCAGATCCACGCCACCGAGACGGGCCGACAGCTCATCAAGCTCATCAACTACGATCTCTTGAAGAGCGCTGCACTCACGGGCGAATGGGAGTACAAGCTCCGTCAGATCGAGCGTCGTGAGCTGGAGACGCAGGTCTTCATCGACGATCTCAAGGCGATGCTCTACCAGCTCGTACAGTCCGTCCTCGCTCCACAGCCAGCACCTGCACCCGCCCAGACAGCTCCCACGCTTCCCGTTGATACAGGCGTCCCTTGCCCCCAGTGCCAGCAGGGTACCCTTCTGAGAGGTCGTGCGGCCTTCGGCTGCTCCGCCTTCCGTGAGGGCTGTACCTTCCGCCTCTCGTATGAGGAGTGTCCCAGCACAGCTTCGTCCGAAGAGCTGAGCGCCCGGCTGGGCGATGCGCCTCTCCTCTTCTGATCCCGATGCTATCTTCTGCAGACGCACAATATAAATATGGAGCCGTAGACCAAGGTCTGCGGCTCCATTCTCGTACCACGGCAGGGCGTAGAGTTACCAAGAAATAGGGATATTTGGCGGATTGACAACCGGAGGGCATACCTACGGCGTTCTATCTATTAGCGAAAAGTAGCATCTGATGGCAATAGACAGATACGTATACACACCGACCAGCCGTGTGGAGAGGAAGGGATTCCGCTCCATAGGGCTCACCCTCCTCTTTATCCTATTCTTCCTCTCCTTCGCCTGCCCCGCTCTCGCTCAAGAGCGACGAGGGACGCTTTCCAATGGGATGAGCTACATCCTCAGACACAATGCTCAGCCACGCAAGAAGATGGAGGCACGCCTCGTCATGCGTGTGGGCTCCTGCGCTCAGCGTCCCGACGAAGCAGGCTATGCACACTTCATCGAGCATCTGGCATTCGGCCGAACGAAGCACTTTGCCTCGGGCGGTATCAAGCGCTATGCAGAGCGTCTCGGCACACGCTACGGCGTCGGGCTGAATGCTATGACCGGTCACGACCGCACCGTCTATATGATCTCCCTCCCCACCGATGAGCCCCACGTCCTTGATAGCACGGCGCTCATCCTCAGCGATTGGCTCACGGGACTACAGCTCGACAGCCTCGAGGTGGAGCAGGAGCGCAGCATCATCAAGGAGGAGATACGCGCCTACGTACAGACCGATCCCTTCTACGCGCTGAAGGTCGGCACAGGCATCCACAGCCGTAGCCTCCCCGTAGGCACAGCACAAGACATCGACCGTGCGACGGCGAGCGGCCTACGTGGCTTCTACCATCGCTGGTATCGTCCATCCCTTGCGACCATCGTCCTCGTCGGGGACTTCGACCTCGATGCCGCGGAGAAGAGACTACGCGCGACCTTCACCGCCGCCCCCACCACCCCAGCCCGTACCTATATCGAGCCAGAGCTGCACTACCCGCGTGGCCTACATCTCGAGAGCCATAGCGACACCCTCATTCGCACAGCGACCCTCGACCTCATCTTCCCCCACAAGACCCTCCCCACACGGACGCTCTCCGAGCTCTTTACGGAGAAGGTCCACCGTATGGCACTCGCTGCATGGAGTCACCGACTCGACAAGCTCCGCGGCGCTAAGCTCGCTGACAGCTGGTATCTTGGCCGTACAAGCCACCTCTCCCTCACCCTCGAAGGCAGTCGCACGGCCGAGATCCTCCGTGACCTCCGCGAGGCTATCTCGGCACTGAGCGTACTGCGACGAGGCACGATATCGGAGCGCGAACTCGCTCTCCTCAAGGAGCGCGCAAAGTCCGCCCTATACGTCGTCACAGGCGATACGCCCTCGGCTGGCTGGTGCGACTACTACACCGATGAGATCCTCCACGGCGACCACTTCCTCACCGATGAGGCAGAGAAGAAGGAGCTTGAGCGCCGTATCGACGGCCTACGTGCCAGCGATCTCCGTCCCGCCTTTGACCGCCTCTACCGCTACCTCATGGGGCCAAGCAAGCTGGCGAGCTTCACACACAATGCGCAGCTCCCCGAGACAGCGCGCCCACAGCGTGGCGCCATCGAGCGAGCTATCCAGCGCGGACTCTCCACCCAGCGCACCCGTCTCAGCTTCACTCCGCCGTCGGATGAGGCTACCGAAGAGAAGAAGAGCGCCATCCCACAGCTCCTCACTCCCCCACAGAAGCTCCCCACGGCACAGCTCCGTTCGTCGAAGCTACACCCCGACCTCGGCGTGCAGGAAGCCTATCTCCCCAATGGCATCCGCATCATCCTGCGTCCCCTCCCCGAGGCAGACTCTGTCGTGAAGATCGCCATCAACCACCCCTCGGGCCTGCGTGACATCCCGCGTGACGAGCAGCCCCGCGTGGCTTCGCTCGCGGCCTACATGGAGCTGGGTGGTATCGCTACCCTTCCCCGTGAGCAGCTCGATAGCTTCCTCTTCGACCACGGCATAGCACTCACCCTCACCGAAGCCATGGACTGGGGTGCACTCCTCGGCACCGCTCCCACGGGCAAGACGTACAGCCTCCTGCGCCTGATGAAGGAGAAGATGCTGCGCCCCGAAGCTGCGACGGCTGACTTCGAGGAGGCACGCGAATCACTCATCACCGCTCTTGGACGCCCCAGCCGTCTGGAGCAAATGCTTGCCCGCGATCCCGAGCGCAAGCTACAGCGCCGTCTGGATAGCATCCTCGGCACCTACATTCCCCAGCGCGAACCCGAGACCGAAGACGAAGCACGTACCCTCAGCCTCCCCCACATGATCGACTTCCACACCGACCTCTGGACGCGCACTGAGGGGATGACGATCGTAGTCGTCGGGCGCTTCGACAGCGAAGCTCTCCTCAAGGAAATCTCGGGCGTCTTCGCTGACCTTCCCCAGCGCCCCGCTAAGCCCACCCTCCCATCTCAGGGCCAGCTCACGGCTGAGAACTATACCCTCGAGGATACCGATGCTGGCGACGAGACGGCACTACACAACGTCTACTACGGCACCTACGAGCCCACCCTACGCGGTAGTCTGCGCCTCAAGCTCATGCGTGAGCTCCTGCGCAGTCGTCTCATTGATCGCCTGCGCTCCGAGGCGGGCATCATCTATTCGCCCTACCTCTATATGGAGTACCGCCCGAAGCCCGAGCCCTTCGTATGGTTCCGCCTCGAGACGCTTGTGAAGAGTAGCAATGCTCCCCTTGCCTGCAAACTCATCGAGGAGCTGGTCGAAGACCTCCAGACGAAGCTCGCCAGCCCCAGCGAAATAGCCGATATCGCCCGCACCTTCCTCATCAATAAGCGCGAAGCCCTCACCGAGAGCGATCTGGCTCCTTGGCAAGATATGCTCCTTGGCCTCGTGCGTAGCGGAGAGCGCCTTGAGGACTTCGCTCAGTATGAGCAGATCCTTCGCTCCATCACACCCGAGGAGCTCCGCACCGCCTTCCGCACGATCCTCAGTCCCCAGCGCCACCTCATCTATTCGATTGTACCCAAGCAATGAAACTCCTCCGTACCCTCACCCTACTCCTCTCGGGGCTTCTCTTCACGCTCTCCGCATCAGCCCAGAAGACCACCGAGCCCGTCGCCTACCGCCTCGTAGACTCTGTCGGGCGTCCCGTCACCTTCGACAAGCTCATCACACACGCTGCTGGTGCCGATGTCGTCTTCTTTGGGGAGCTGCACAACAATCCCATCAGCCACTGGATGCAGCTCCGTGTCCTCGAGGCCCTGCAGCAGCGTAAGGGGAAGAACCTCACCCTCGGGCTTGAGATGCTCGAGGCAGATATCCAGCTGATCCTCGACGAGTACCTCGCCAAGACCATCAGCCCCAAGAGCTACGGCGACGAGGCACGCCTGTGGCCGAACTATGAGACGGACTACGATCCCGTCGTCTACTTTGCCAAGGACCATGGCCTTAGAGTCATCGCGACGAACGTCCCCCGTCGCTATGCCGACCTCGTGAATCGCAAGGGCCTTCCCGCCCTTGACTCACTCAGTGCCGAGGCCAAGCGCTATCTACCCCCTCTGCCCATCGCCTTCCAGTCCACAGAGCAGAGTGCGGAGATGTTCGCCGCTATGGGTGCGCTCGTCCACGGGGATAAGAAGAAGGAGAAGCGCTACCTCGAGGAAGCTCAGGCCATCAAGGATGCCACCATGGGCTACCGCATCAGCCAGCACCTCCGCCCTCAGCACACCTTCCTCCACCTCAACGGTTCCTATCACTCCCTGCAGAATGGCGGTATCATCCCCTACCTCAGTCGCTACGCTCCCAAGGCACGCATCGTGACGATCACGACCGTCCTGCAGGAGGATGTCCAGGCCCTCGAAGAAGCCTACCGCGGTATGGCAGACTTCATCCTCATCGTCCCCGAGGACATGACCCGCACACACTAAGCTCCCCCATCACCCTACGGAATGAGCAAGCTCAACTTCATCGCCATTGACTTCGAGACGGCTACGCAGAAGCGTAGCTCCATCTGTGAGGTGGGTATCTGCGTCGTCCGTGATAGCGAGATCGTCGAGACGCGCTCGTGGCTCGTACAGCCCGAGGACAATGCCTATACCTATTGGAACATCCAAGTGCACGGCATACGACCCGAGGATACCGCCACGGCGCCCTCCTTCCCCGACGTGTGGGAAGAGATTGCCCGCGAGTATCTGGAGGAGTTCGACACGTTCGTCGCCCACAACGCTCCCTTCGACCGCAGCTGTCTGGAGCGCACGGCCGAGCTCTACGAGATCGAGCTTGGGGAGCTGAAGTGGGACTGCTCGCTGAAGCGTGCACGGCAGATCTACGACTTCGAGAGCAATTCGCTCGCATCCCTCTGCGACCAGCTCCAGATCAC
>ERZ773043.362-NODE-362-length-26450-cov-10.447509_pt1 | contig 26450 bp, 19 predicted proteins | sample MGYA00580636_ERZ773043 | MGnify/ENA primary metagenome ERZ773043 (study PRJEB29015, sample SAMEA2737992) | human oral metagenome | biome: human oral; feature: human-associated habitat; material: dental | place: China | collected 2065 ...
CGGTGGAGAGCCTGCTGGCCAACGGCCAGCGCGTGTCGTTTGCCATCCATGATGGACACATTGAGGGCGAGGGCATGGCCCGTGTCGCGCATGGCTATGTTCAAAAGTTTGCGGGTGATGATCCGGACTGCACCGACGGCGCCCATCTGACGGTGGATTTGCGTATCCTGCCCGGCCAGGCCGGTCAGGTGCAGTTTCGTGCGGGTCCGGGCGTGGGTACCGTCACGCTGCCCGGCCTGGGACTGGAAATTGGTGGTCCGGCCATCAATCCGGTGCCGCGCGCCAACATCGCGCAGAACCTGCAGGAAGTGGCGGGCCCGCTGCTGGCCGAGCACGGACTGGAAGTCACCATCAGCGTGCCCGGCGGCGAGATCATGGCCAGGAAGACCACCAACGCGCGGCTGGGCATCCTGGGCGGCATCAGCATCCTGGGGACTAGCGGCATCGTGCGGCCGTATTCCACCAGCGCCTGGCGCGCCAGCGTGGTGCAGGGGATCCAGGTGGCGGCCATCACTGGTAACGACATCGTGGTGCTCACCACCGGTGGGCGCAGCGAGGCCTTCGCCATGCGCGAGGTACGCCGTGACCGCCCCGAGTTGCCCAATGCCTGCTTCGTGCAGATGGGCGATTTCCTGCGCTATGCGCTGGACGAGGCGGTGGCGCAGGGCATCCGGCTGGTGGTCTTTGGTCTGATGGTCGGCAAGCTCACCAAGATTGCCCAGGGCGAGACCATCACCCACGCCAACCGCAGTGTGGTCGATACCGATGTGGTGGCCGAGGTAGCCCGCCGCATCGGCGCCAGCGAAGAAGACTGTGCCGCCATTGCTGCCGCCAAAACCGCACGGTTCGGTGCCGAACTGATGGTGGAACGGGGGCTGGGGGACATCTTTCACAGAACACTGGCCGAAACCGCCATGGCCACGCTGCAGGCGCCGGACCGCTATGGGCGGGCCTTTCAGATCCGCATCATGGTCTGCGATGGCGAGGGCAACATGCTGGCCGATGTCTGGTCTGCACCGGCCGAGGATCGCCCGCGCCCGGAAACCGCCGGCCGCACCGGCATCTCTCACACCCATTCCGCCGATTTCGATACCGACGAGGATTTTCCGCCCGTGCCCAACCATCCGGACTGACATCCGGATTGAACGGGGCAGGGCAGACGCCTTTTCCTGATTTTCATCTTCGCATCTCTCCATGACCGACCCCAATCCCTGCCGCATCATCGGTGTACTGGACGATGGCCCCGCCAGCCTGACGCCCACCGCGCTGGCCCACATCCGCACGGCCGATGTGATCGTCGGTGCGCCGCGCACGCTGGCGCTGTTCGAAAGCCAGTTCAAGCCCGGAGCCACCACACACGATCTCACCGGCCAGCTCAAGGCCGTGCCCGGCTGGATCGGTGCCGCGCGCGAAGCCGGGCAGCGCTGTGTGGTGCTGGCCACCGGTGACCCGCTTTGCTGGGGCATTGCCCCCTATCTGGCGGCGCGGTTGTGCACGGCGGCGCTGGACATCCTGCCCAATGTGTCCACGCTGCAGCTGGCCTGCGCACGGCTGGGCATGCCATGGCAGGATGCAAGACTCTTTTCCGTACATGCAAAGGATGCCGGCCCCTGGCAGCGGGGCGCAGGCCCCGACCATGGTCTGCATGCGCTGGCGCAGGCCGTGCACGCGCACGACCGCCTGGTCATTCTGACCAGTCCCGGTAATACACCGGCTCGCATTGCACAGCTGCTGCAAATCGAGGGGCTGGCCGGCGCCATGCAGATGGCCGTGGCCGAGAACCTGCTGCAGCCGGAAGAGCGCATCCATCCGCTGCTCGATATCGACACGGCCGCCACCATGACCTTCGCCCCGCTCAACGTCGTGGTGCTGTGGCGCATCCAGCCGCGTGACAACCCGGTGCTGCTGGGCCTGGACGACGACGCCTACGCCCAGCGCCGCCCGAAGGGCGATGGCACCGGCGGGCTGATCACCAAGCAGGAGGTGCGTGCCGTCTCGCTGGCGCGCCTGCAGCTGCGCGCCGACAGCATCGTCTGGGACATCGGTGCCGGCAGTGGCTCGGTGGGGCTGGAGGCCGCACGACTCTGCCGGCATGGTCACGTGTTTGCCATCGAAAAGAACGCAGCCGATGTGGACATCATCCGCCAGAACCACGATGCCTTCGGCGTGGCCAACTACACGCTGGTGCACGACAGGGCACCGTCCGGCATGCAGGCCTGGCCAGATCCGGATGCCGTGTTCGTGGGCGGCAGTGGCGGCGAGCTGGCCGAGCTGATCCGGCTGATCCTGCGCCGCCTGCGTCCCGGCGGGCATCTGGTGATGAATTTCGTCACGCTGGAAAATCTGGCCACGGCGCTGGAAACCCTGAAGGCGCTGGCTGGGGATGCAGGGAAAACGGCGGCAGATGCAGAGGAAACTTCGGCGGATGCGGAGAATGCTGCGGCAGATGCAGAGAAGCCTGCGGCGGATGCCGCCAGTCCCGCCCGGGCGGGAAGCCAGACTTCCCCCGCACACGAACCGGCTCTTGCCTCGTCGCCGTCTGTTTCAGAAGCATCCAGCGCCACCCTGGACATCCATCCGGCATCGCGGCCGGGCACCGGGACGTTGCACTGGGACGTGCTGCAGCTGCAGGCTGCCCGCAGCAAACCCATTCTGCACATGAACCGGCTGGCGGCCGAAAACCCGGTCTGGCTGGTGTCGGCCTGCTGGCAGCAGACCGGGGATGAATGAGTCCGCCGCGGGCGCCATGACCGTGACTGCCGAAATCCCGCAGGACATACCCTGGCAGGACGTACCCTTTTTCTTTCACCGTTTTCGACCCACCGAGCCTCCATGCAATCCACCCCCGGCAAACTCATTGGCGTTTCCCTCGGCCCCGGCGATCCGGACCTGATCACCCGCGCAGCCTGGACGCAGCTGCAACGCCGCGACACCCGCTGGGTCTATCCGGTGCGCAGCGGCAAGAGCGATGGCTACGCCCATGGCATCGTGCAGCGGGCCGGCATCGAACCCGTCTCCCATGTCGAGGCCATCGTGTTTCCGATGACCTACGACGCCGAAAAACTGGGTCGCGCCTGGCTCAAGGCAGCCGATGCCGTCCTGCCCTGGCTGCAGGCTGGTGAGGACGTGCTGTTTCTGGTGGAAGGCGATGCCAGCACCTATTCCACCTTCAGCCACCTGGCGCGCACCGTGCGCAGTGTGGATGAACGCATCGAAACGCCGATCATCGCCGGCGTCAATTCCTATACCGGTGCCGCGTCGGTGGCCGGCACCACGCTGGGTGAACAGGATGACACCATTGCCGTGGTGCCCGCTGCCTATGGTGTGACGATGCTCGACCGGCTGCTGCCGGAGTTCGACACGCTGGTGCTGATGAAAATCAAGCCACAGCTCGACGACATCATCGACTGGCTGGACAGTCGCCATCTGCTGGTCGATGCCCATTTCATCGAAAAGGCCGGCGTGGAAGGCGAACGCGTCGTCAGTGGTGAGGCGCTGCGCCAGCTGCGGGGCGAAAAGATCAGCTATCTGTCGCTGATGATCGTGCGCTCCCATCACCGTGTGCGCGGCGAGCGCCTGCGTGGCTGCCTGAAAAAAGGCCCGATGCGGACGGCGGCCGAACAGGCTGCGTCCACGGCCTCCGGCGCGTCCCGCGTCGCCCACGCCAGCGACGCACACAAAGCCGTGGCACCATCGGATACTGCCACTGCCACTGCCACTGCCACTGCCACTGCCACTGCCACTGCCACTGCCACTGCAGATGCCGTCTCTTCGCCACGCGTCATCCTCATCGCCATCACGAAAGGGGGGGCAGAACAGGCCGCGCGGCTGGCTGCACAGCTGCCGCAGGCCACCCTGTGCACCTCGCAGAAATTTGCTGCCGCATTCGATTCGTTACCGAATGAAAAGCGCATCTACACCGGTGGCGTGAAGGAGCAGATGGGCGAGATATTCCGGCAGTACGACCAGCTCGTGTGCTTCGTGTCGGTGGGGGCCATCATCCGTCTGGTGGCGCCGCACCTGCAGGGCAAGGAAACCGATCCCGGCGTGATGGCCGTGGACGATGCCGCGCGCTTCGTGGTGCCGCTGCTCTCGGGCCATGTGGGAGGCGCCAATGCCTGGGCGGAGCAGGTGGCCCGCCTGCTGGGCGCCACGCCGGTGCTGACCACCGCCTCCGATGCCCGGGGCTCGCTGGCCGTCGATATTCTGGGCCGTACGCTGGGCTGGCAGGTGGAGGCCCCGAAAATCAACCTGATTCGTGTGGCAGCGGCCGTGGTCAACGAGGAGCCCATCGCCCTGGTGCAGGAAGCCGGCAGCCGTCACTGGTGGACGCGCAGCACACCGCTGCCCCGCCACATCGAGGTGCTGAATGACATGACGGAGGTGCGTCCCGGCCATCACCGCGCGCTGCTGCTGATCACCCATCGCCCCCTCGATGAAGACCTGTGGCGCCAGTGGCCCGAACATCTGATCGTCTACCGTCCGCCCGCGGGGCAGGGCGCCGATGAACGCCCGACCCCGGCCATGGCAGGGAGCACGACCGCATCGTGAACACGACGACGCCACACAACCGGCCTGGCACGGCAGAAACGCAGATACCTGTGCCGGCCTCCGGCATGGCGGGCAGCCGGGATCTGGTCCTCGGTATCGGCTGCGACCGCAACACCCCCTATGCCACACTGGCGCAGGTGATCGACGAGGCACTGGCCCAGCTTGAGGCATCATGGGCCGACGTGCGGGCCGTGGCCAGCATCGACCTGAAGGCCGACGAAGTCGCCATGCAGGAACTGCAGCGCCAGCGGGGGCACACCATCCATTTCTACCCCGCCACCTGGCTGGCACAGGTTCCGGTGCCCAACCCCAGCGAGACGGTGCGCAAATATACCGGCACGCCATCGGTCAGCGAGGCCGCCGCACTGCTGGTTGTGGGGGAGGCTGCGCAGGCGTTTGCCCATGCCGCAACGGATGATGCGCCGGCAAGGGCCCATGTCCCGCCGCCCCACGTGCCGGGGGCGTCCGTGCCGGTTTCCCAGCGTTCCGTTTCCCTGCCGGTGCCTGCCCCGATGTCTGCGCTGCTGATCGAAAAGCACAAGCTGCGTGGCCCCGATGGCCGCAATGCCACCGTGTCGGTCGCGCGGGCCGACGGTATGGCCCGGCTTTCCCCGGAGACCGGTCGCCATGCATGAAAACCCGCGACATCCTGCAGCAACCAGGCTGCAGCACCCTGCGTTACCCTGTCCATGAACGAAACACGCCGCCGGCGAGCGCCATGACACCATTGAAATACCCGGGCAATCCGGCCCGGTAAAAACGTCCCGCAAGGGACAGGAGGAAGAAGCATGCATATCGAAATCGGCATCCTGCCACAGGACAGACTGGTGATGGCCGCCGTGGCCGCCACCGGCCTGCTGGCCGTCCACGCCAAACCGCTGCTGACCAATCCCGCCAACTGGCTGCGCACCGCGCTGGCCGCCGTATTTTTCTCGATTCTGATGCAGCTCTGGCATCTGCCGGTCGGCCCGTCGGAACTTCATCTGGTGGGGGCCATTCCCATCTATCTGCTGTTTGGGTACATTCCCACGCTGTTCGGTTTCATGCTGGGGCTGTTTTTGCAGGCATTCTTTTTCGAGCCGCAGGACATGCTCCATCTGGCGGTGAATTTCATGAGTCTGGGTGTGCCGCTGGTGGTGGTGCATGCCACCTATGGCCGGCACCTGCAGAAACTCAGACTCACCAACCTCGTCACGCTCGATGCCTTCTACTACACGGGCGTCACCCTGATGGTGGGCTTCTGGCTGTCCATCAGCACCGATCCCGCACCGCTGGCCGACTGGGCCCGGTTTGCTGCCTCCTATGTGCTGCTGGTGGTGCTCGAACCGGTGCTGACCATCAGCCTGGTGCTGCTGGGCCGCAGGCTGCAGCCGGGCAAACTGCAACCCGCCAGATGGCAGCAGCTGTCCTTCGATGAAAAATGGCTGGGCAACGTGCACGGCCAGCAGGCGTGATGCCCGCAGGCCCGTGTTGCCCCGATGGCCAGGGCGGCCGGCCCTGGCTGCGCGGTATGCCCGGTCGGCACAGGGCCGGGGCCAGTGTGCGGGGACCAGCGCGTTCATGACACGCTCTGGCCCCCTTCGTTCGATCAACATTCTGCTGCGGCAGAGCATTCTGGAGTGATTCCCTTCATGTCCCACGGAAAAATCATGCTGGTCGGCATCGGCCCCGGCAGTGCAGACCACATGACCGCGCGGGCGCGCGCCGCCATCCAGGAAGCCGATACGGTAATCGGTTATGTCACCTACATCCGGCTGGTGGCCGATCTGCTCGACGGCAAGGAAATCATCCGCAAGAGCATGACCGAGGAGCTGGACCGCGCCGTCGAGGCGTTGTCCCGCGCCCGGGAAGGCAAAAAGGTGGCACTGATCTCCTCCGGTGATGCCGGCGTCTACGGCATGGCCGGCCCCACCTTCGAGGTGCTGCTGCAGGCCGGCTGGACGCCACCGGCCATCACCCTCGAGACCGATGAAGCCGGCCATGAGCAGCGCATCGTGGGCGATGGCATCGAGGTGGAGATCATTCCCGGCGCCTCGGCGCTCAACAGCTGTGCGGCCCTGGTGGGCGCACCGCTCACGCACGATTTCTGTTCCATCTCGCTGTCGGACCTGCTCACGCCGTGGCCCACCATCGCCCGGCGCCTCGATGCGGCGGCGCAGGCCGATTTCGTCGTGGCGCTCTACAACCCCAAGAGCGGCCGCCGCACGCGGCAGATCGTGGAAGCGCAGCAGCTCTTTCTGCGCCATCGCTCGCCCACCACGCCGGTGGCCATCGTCAAGAGCGCCTATCGCCGCCGCCAGCACATCGAATTCACCACGCTCGACCGCATGGCCGAGGCCGACATCGGCATGCTGTCCACCGTGCTGATCGGCAACAGCAACACCTTCATGCAGCACGGACTGATGATCACCCCGCGCGGCTATGCCAACAAATACGACGTGACCGGTGACCGGGGCGTTAAGGGTGGCGAGCGCTCGGGCCGTTCGCTGTCCAGCGGCCTGAACGGCTGGCTGCAGTCGCTGCATGCCGACCACGCGGCCGGTATGTCGGTAGCCGATCTGGCCGCGCAGTACCGCCTGCCGGTCGACTACATCCAGGCCAGTCTGGATGCACCTCTGCCCGAGCCGGAGGTGTCGAAGTCCCGCAGAAAAACGCCTGCGGCTTCCGGAAGCCCCGAAGGAAATGCATGAAACGCGGGATGGGGACGGGACATGACATGTGCGCTGAACACCGGTGGCTGTACCACCTGCCTTCATGCGAATGGGCTGGACACCCTGAGCGGAGCCGGTTCCCAGATTCAGAGCATGCGTGATGTCATTTCCCGAATGATGCCCGAAGCCCATCCATGAGCACGGCAACCGTTTCGGCGCTGGCAATCCTGCTGGCCTTCGGCCTCGATCTCTGGCGGGGCGAACCGCCCGCCCGCTTTCACCCCGTGGTGTGGATGGGCCAGTATCTGGAGCGGGCAGGGCGGCTGATTGCGCCGCCATTCATCACGGTACGCAATCCTGGCGATGTGCACGCGTCCGGCGCGGCTTCTTCTGCAGATATGCGTGACATGCCGGATGCCACGGTTGCATCCGGTTTTCGGTCCGATGCGGTGGGCCCCACCAGACACGAAGCGGCCAGACACGAAGCCGACTGCGGTGGGGCTGTGGCCATGGACGCCCCGCCCGTGCGACACAGTGCCCGTCGACAGTTTCTGTCGGGGATGGCGGCCTGGCTGCTGGGCGCAACGGTGTGCGCGCTGATGGCAACACTGCTCCAGTGGGGTATTTTCCAGCTGCCCGGCTGGATGGCCGCACCGCTGCTGGCGCTTTGCCTGAAACCACTGTTTGCCTGGGCGATGCTGCGCGATCTGGTGGCCCGGACCGAAATAGCGCTGCAGCAGGGGCTGGATGCGGGACGAAGCCAGCTGGCGCATCTGGTCAGCCGCAACGTGCACGAACTGGACGCGGCCGGCGTGCGGGAATCGGCCATCGAAACACTGGCCGAGAATCTCGGCGACTCGCTGGTGGCGCCGCTCTTCTGGTTTGTGCTGTTCGGGCTGCCGGGGGCGGCGCTCTACCGCTTTGCCAACACGGCCGATGCCATGTGGGGCTACCCGGGTGAACGGGGCGGCCGCTGGTGGCAGTGGGCCGGCAAATGGGCAGCGCGTGCCGATGATGTGCTGAACTGGCTGCCGGCGCGACTGACGGCGGCGCTGCTGATGCTGGGCGCGCCTGCTGCGCTGTGGCGGCGTCTGCCGGCCGAGGCGCGTCGTACCCCGTCCCCCAACAGCGGCTGGCCCATGTCGGCCATGGCGCTGCGGCTGGGCATCACGCTGGGCAAGCCGGGGGTGTACAGGTTGAATGACGTTGCACCGCAACCCGAAAGCGCACACACGCCATGGGCCATCCGCAAGGCGCAGCGGGTGACTTGGATAGCTGTGCTGTTGGGCATGTTTTTCCTGGTGCTTCAGTCCATGCGCTGAACATGCCCCAATTCCCGTGCTGACCCAGCGGAACCGGCACCGTTCAGACCACTGAAGCGCAAGCTTCGCCGGGTGCTCCCGGTTCAGATGATCGCGTAGCGGGATATCCGAAGAGATCCGCTGTCTGAGATTGAGATGGCTTTGGAACCGCAGGAAGAAGCAACCTCTGCCTTGTTGTTCAAAGCGTCGTGTTGCAAAAAACGACCGGAATCAGTTCCCTATGGTTAATACACAACACAAAACAAGATTAATTCATATTACACTTGCTTGTAGTATAACGGACGCCGTGAGGAACAAAAGCGCACATCACGTTCGACTGCAAAGAAAGCACACTGTCCAACCTCCCAAATAGGGAACGGTCATGAAAACGATGAACTTTTCAGCGCTGCTCCTTGTGATTTCCTGTTTGACAGCACTGTCTGCATGCGGCGACTACAAAAACAGCAAAACCAGCGAAACAGCATCAAAAGGCCTCCATGATGAAAATATGGCAGAATGGCACATAACCAGAAGCGAAGAGAGTCTGGCAAGCCAAAAACCAGCAGGCGGCACAAACCACCAGGGGAAAGAAATACTCATCAAGGCCATCAAATCCACCGAAGGCTATCTCGCCGAAGGTGATCTCGGTATGTCTCAAGCCAGTTATTTTGAATTGTGTTTGCCAATAAAATGTATAAAAACTCCAAAAAACACAACGATATCGCCCTGGTCGATAACATAAAAGGCCGGGCAAGTGAAATGGGAAGGGTGATTGCCGATAATGGTTTGGTAGAAATAAAAACAATAAGACTTCACAAAACCGACCCTGAGTCGCCGGCCATTTCGGCAACGATATATCCATCAATAAACCTGGAGGCAGTTCCGGATACTTTTGAAATCCTCCTTGCAGCCGAATCCGGGAATAACTGCAAAAAATGACTGTCTGTTAAAAATCAGCGCCAGAAGTGAACCCGTAATAAACGGCATATACAACCTTGTCTACAACCCAGTGACCGGGCTGGATGTGGGTCTTGGATTCGGTGTCACGTTGCAAATACCAAAAAATGCGATTAAAAATCCTGAAATATTTATCGTAACCGTCGATGACATAGGGTCTGTTTATTCTCAAGTGGTTATATATCCAAGGGTTGTTCTTGATAAACCCGGGCGTATTTCAATAAAAGCAATCAGAAGTGCGGCAATAGGAAGTCTCGAAGAGATCCACGGGAAAAAACCTGTTCACTCTGGACATGAATCAAGGGATCTCGTCATCAACAGCACAGGCGCATTCGTTGGCGGACATCAGATTGAAGAAAGCGGCTCCGTCTCAAGGAAGAACTTGTCGAACTGATCCATGGCGAGATGTCCGTCCAGTCTGCCAGGTAGTGCAACATCTGATATATATTCGGCAATAGACGGCAGGTTTGATCCATACCCGCACAGGCTCAGATGAATCCAGCGCCCTCACATCTTTCCCATGGCGGGCCTGATGCCCTGGGCATTCCCCCGCACGATTTTTCCACCAACGCCAACGCCTGCGGCCCCTGCCCGCCGGTGCTGCAGGCCCTGCAGCAGGCGTCGGTGCACACCTACCCGGATCCGGCCTGCACGGCCGTGCGACAGCGGCTGGGCCGGTGGCATGGGGTGGATGCAGCGCGGATCGTCATCGGTGCCAGCGCCAGCGAGCTGATCTTCCGGCTCACGGCAGCCCTGGGCATGATCGGGCAGGGCAGACAGGCGGGTGCGGGCGTACCGTCCGCGCATGACCCGTTGCCAGTTCGGGCAGGACTGCCATTAGCCGGGGCGTCCCCGTTGCCGCCGCCGGTGGTCTGGGTACCCCGGCATGCCTATGGCGACTATGCGCGAGCTGCCCATGCGCACGGACTGCCCGTGCGCGTCTGGGACACTGTCCGGGATACCCCGCAGGAGGCGGCGGATTCCAGCCGAAGTGGCGCGTCGTGCCCCCTGCAACTGCTCTGGGCCACCGAACCATCCAGTCCGCTGGGCCATACGCCCGAAGGGCTGGCAGATGCCGTGCATGCACGATCGTCGCATGCACGGCAGACTGCAACCGTACTGCAGGGCGTCCCGGGGGACTCGCCCCCGCTCTGGGTGCTGGACCGGGCCTATGCACCCCTGCGCCTGAGCGGCACCGATCCTTTCACACCGGCGGCCCTGGATGTGGTCTGGCAGCTGTTCTCGCCCAACAAGGCGCTGGGGATGACGGGGGTGCGTGGGGCCTGGCTGGTGGCACCGGCCGCCTGTCTGAACGATTCCGGCAGCCTGCAGGCCGAACTGTTCGGGCGCCTGCAGGCGCTGGCCCCATCGTGGCCGCTGGGCGCCCATGGCGAGGCCATGCTGATGGCCTGGCCCGAGCCTGCCGTGCAGCAGTGGCTGGCCCGCAGCCTCGACACGCTGCGTGACTGGAAGGCACAGCTGGAAGAGGGCCTGCGCCGTCGTGGCTGGACCGTACTGCCCAGTGTCAGCACCTTCTGCTGTGCCCGACCACCACGATCCGCGCTGGAGGCTGCCCTGAGCATGATGCGCCCATCCGATATGCCCACACCAGCCGCCGACAGGTTCACACCAGCCAATCAGGTGCCGGACACGCGGGGGTCATCGACACCATTCGGGCATGCCATGCGGGATGCGCACACGCCCGGAGAAAGGACTCAGCTGGCCCTGCTGGCCATGCTCCGGCAGCAGGGCATCAAGCTGCGCGATGCAACGTCCTTCGGGTTGCCCGGCTGGTTCCGCCTCGGCGTGCGCCCTCCGGAAAGCCAGCAGGCCCTGTGGCGGGCGCTGGAAGGGTAATCCCTACCTGCGCACGCCCCCTGTTCTGGCTCAAGGAAACATCCGTCCGTGCCTTTACCATACGGCGCATGAACGCCTCTTCTCCTGTTTCGGGCTGGCGCCGCTGGTGGCTGGGTGTGCGCCCGGCCACCCTGGGTCTGTCGCTGGTTCCCGTCTTCCTGGGCACGGCCCTGGGTATCCATCTGGGTGCAGCTCCCGGTCTGCCGTCGCTGCTGCTGGCCTGTGGCTGCGTGCTGGGCATTCAGGCCGGCACCAACCTGTTCAACGATGCAGGCGACGGTGCCCGGGGCGCCGATGGGCCCGAACGGCTGGGGCCGCAACGGCTGGTGGGCAGTGGTCTGGCCACGGTGGCCGAAGTGCGCCGTGCGGCCTGTCTGTGCTTTGGTCTGGCCCTGCTGGGCGGACTGGTGCTGGCGTGGCAGCACGGGGCCGTGATCATTGTCATCGGGCTGGCCTCGCTGCTGGCCGGCTGGCTCTATTCGGCGGGGCCACGACCGCTGTCGCATTCGCCGTGGGGCGAGAGCGTGGTGCTGCTGTTCTTCGGGCTGGTGGCCGTGAGCGGCAGCTGCTTTCTGCAGACGGGCCGGTTTTCGGCGCTGTCACTGCTGTTCGGCCTCGTGCCGGGCGTGCACTCGGCGGCCGTGCTGCTGGTCAACAACACCCGCGATCTGGTGCAGGACCGGGCGGCCGGCCGCACTACGCTGGCCAGCCTGCTGGGGGAACGGCGGGCCCGCTGGCTGTACGCGGGGCTGATCCTGCTGCCCTTTGCGTTGCTGCCCCTGCTGGGCATGGCGCTGTCGCAGCCGCTGGTGGGGGTGGCCCCCCTGGTGCTGCTGCCGCTGGCCCTGCTGGCCATCCGGCATTTTGCCGTCCGGCAGGGCAGGGCGCTGAACCTGCAGCTGAAGGAAACCGCCCGGCTGCAGGCCCTGCTGTGTGCCGTGCTGGTCTTCTGTCTGCTCTGGGGATGAGCGCAGCAGGAGGCGCCCGGTAGCGCCCCCGTTATAGACCGTTCGTCTCCCCTGGGTCGCAGGCATGCCACGGTGTCAACGGACCTGTCCGTGCGGGAAGAGCGCGCAAACCGGACAGGCCCGGAACTGCCGCTCTCTCAGTCCGGCTTGCGCGCAAACAGCGTGGCAAAGCGCATTTCGATGCGGTTGCCGTTTTCGTCGGTCTTGTGCAGCTTGCCGGGGTTTTCGTTGTACTTGATGATCTCCCAGCCGGCGTTCTCGTACTGGGCCTTCAGCTCGCCCGGCTGGAAGCGGAACGGGAAGGGCATGCGGCATGGGTAATCAGTGCTGTCCATGGCGCTGACGATCAGGTTGTGGCCGCCCGGGGCGGTCTGTTCCTGCATCTGGCTCACCAGCATCTTTGCACTGGCCGGTTGCAGGAACATCAGCACGACGGTCGAGAACACGAAGTCGTACGGGCCGTCGAAATCCAGCGCGCCCACATCGTTGAGGTCCACCTCGCTGATGTAGATGTCATCGTCCAGCCCTTCGGCTTCGGCAATGCGGCCCAGATTGGCCAGACTGTCCGGGTTCCAGTCCCAGGCGTCCACGGCAAAGCCCCTCCTGGCCAGATAGAGCGTGTTGCGTCCGTTGCCGCAGCCCACATCCAGTGCGCGCCCCACCGTCACCTGCGGGGCGGCCTCGATCACCTCCGAGTGCGTGCGGGTCAGCTCGTAGCGCTTGGAGAAGTAGTCGGCCGGCTCGCAGAGAAAGTCCATCTGGCATTCGATATCGGGCGACATCGACACGATCTGGTGCCACTGCTGCGGCTCCAGCCGCGGCGGCTGGTGTTCGGGATCGAAGGTGAAGCGCTCGGTGACCTGGCCATCGTCGGAGAGCATGACGAATTCCACCGAGCCTTTCAGGATTTTCAGCTGTGCCCAGGTGCCCACCTTGGTGTTGTGAGGCTGCTGCAGCCCCTGCGGGACATTCTCGTAGTGCCACACGGGCATGCGCTTGTAGACGATCAGTTCTTCGCTCATGACATTCCTGACAAAAGGGGGGGCAGGTGCCTGGAGCAGACAGGCCATGGACGGACCTGCCTGCAGCAGCTTCTCATTCCGGGCCTTATGTTAGCGCGTCCTGTTGCCTTTTTTGGCGATGTTGCCGGATCCGGGGCCTCCGTACGTGTGTCCCCGGAATACCGGTGCTGCCCCGGGCAGGCGAATCAGGCGGTTTTCACGCCCATCTTCTTCAGCAGCTCGTCGGCCGCCAGAATGCCCAGGGCGTTGCCGGCCAGCGGGCTGTCGCCGGTCAGCAGCTGACGGTCCTTGTGGACCATGCCGGTGATGTCCTGGTTCAGCACCGTCATGCCCAGCTTTTCCAGCGTCTCGGCCACCAGCCAGGGCAGATTGCCCGGCATGTAGCCGATGTCGATGTTGGCGCCTTCGTCCAGCGAGTCCGGGAACACGCACAGCGAGTAACCCTTGAGCGGGAAGTCGGCGTCGGCACGACCGATGGCGCCGGCGACCAGTGCGGCGGGGCCGTGGCACAGGGTGATGATGAACCTGTCATTCTTCAGCGCCCAGTCCAGCAGGCGCTGTACGTCCCGGTCATGGGGGATGCCGTTGAGGGCACCATGGCCGCCCGGCACCAGGATGGCTTCATACGGTGAGTCGGCCGCGATGACGGCATCGACGATATCCGACAGCTTTTTGGGATGCTGGAACTGTGGCAGGTACTTTTCGAAGACTTCGGCCACGGCCTGGTCTTCCTTCGGCATGGCCCACATCTCGAACTTGACGGGGTTGCCCGACAGGGTGGCCACATCGATCGGGAAACCGGCTCTGTCGATGTGCAGCATCGGCAGCAGTGTTTCGACCGGATGGTTGCCGGTGGAGAAAAGCTTGCCGTTCTTCATCTGCACATAGCGCTCGTCGGCACCGATCATCAGCACGCGGGCCTTGCCACCGGTATAGGGCCTGTCGAACTTCACGCCCGTGAAATTCGTTCTGGGGGCGGTGTACTGCGACAGGGAGTAGGGGGAGGGAAACCAGGCGTTGTATTCGGCGTGGTCGGGGCTCGGTTGACGGCTCGATTCGGTCATGAAGAGAAATCCAGAAATAAAGGGGATGAATGTCTCTGGCCTGCCGCATGCGCAGAGCATGTGAAAACGCGCCCTCTTGCGGAAGGCGCGTCCATGTCAGGCCAAATGGTCAGGGGTGACGGGTCAGCCCTTCAGCGCAGCCGACACCACCTCGCGGGCCTCGGCCTGTACCTGGGCCAGATGCTCCGGTCCCTTGAAGGATTCGGCGTAGATCTTGTACACATCCTCCGTGCCGGAGGGGCGGGCGGCAAACCAGGCGTTTTCGGTCACCACCTTCAGGCCACCGATCTTCGCACCGTTGCCCGGGGCTTCGGTGAGCCGGGCGGTGATCGGCTCACCGGCCAGCGTACCGGCCTTCACGTCCTCCGGCGACAGGGCGGCCAGTTTGGCCTTCTGTTCGCGGTTGGCCGGGGCGTCCACACGGGCATAGGCCGGACTGCCGAAGCGGGCCGTCAGCTCGGCATAGTGCTGGCTGGGTGTCTTGCCGGTACGGGCCAGAATCTCCGAGGCCAGCAGGGCCAGGATGATGCCGTCCTTGTCGGTGCTCCACACCGTGCCGTCGTGCCGCAGGAAGGAGGCACCGGCCGATTCTTCACCCCCGAACGGGCCGCTGCCATCGAGCAGGCCGGGGACGAACCACTTGAAGCCCACCGGCACCTCCACCAGCCTGCGGCCCAGCGACTGGGCGACGCGGTCGATCATCGAGCTGCTGACCAGCGTCTTGCCGATGAAGCCGTCCTTCGGCCACTGGCTGCGGGCACCGAACAGGTACTGGATGGCCACGGCCAGATAGTGGTTGGGGTTCATCAGGCCGGCATCCGGCGTGACGATGCCGTGACGGTCGGCGTCGGCGTCATTGCCGGTGGCAATGTCGTATTTGCTTTTTTGCTGCACCAGGCTGGCCATGGCGTTGGGCGAGCTGCAGTCCATGCGGATCTTGCCGTCCCAGTCCAGTGTCATGAAGCGCCAGGTGGCATCCACCAGCGGGTTGACCACCGTCAGGTTCAGCTTGTGACGGTCGGCAATGGCGGCCCAGTAATCGACCGAGGCACCGCCCAGCGGATCGGCACCGATGTGCACATGGGCGCCGCGGATGGCGTCCAGATCGAGCACATGGGGCAGGTCGTCCACATAGGTGCCCAGATAGTCATAGGCGTGGGCGGCCTTGCGAGCCTTCTCGAACGGCACCCGCTTCACGCCCTTCAGCCCATCACGGATGTACTCGTTGGCCTTGGCGGCAATCCATTTGGTGGCGTCGGTGTCGGCCGGGCCGCCGTGCGGCGGGTTGTACTTGAAGCCGCCGTCGGTGGGCGGGTTGTGCGACGGGGTGACGACGATGCCGTCGGCCAGCCCCCGGTTGGCCGGCAGGTCGTTGACGCCTCCGATCTTGCCGCGGTTGGCCCGCAGGATGGCGTGCGACACGGCGGGCGTGGGTGTGTAGCGGTCGGCGGCGTCCACGCAGACTTCCACGCCGTTGGCCACCAGCACCTCCAGTGCCGACGCCCAGGCGGGCTCGGACAGGCCGTGCGTGTCACGACCGATGAACAGCGGGCCGTCGAAGCCCTGGGCCTTGCGGTAGTCACAGATGGCCTGGGTGGTGGCCAGGATGTGATCTTCGTTGAAGGTGGTCTTCAGGCTGCTGCCGCGGTGGCCGGAGGTGCCGAAGGCCACCTGCTGGTCGATGACGGAGGGATCCGGCTTGCGGGTGTAATAGGCCGTGACCAGCGTGGCAACGTCGATCAGGTCTTCGGGCAGGGCAACGGTACCGGCACGAGGGTGATTGGACATGGTTTGCGCTCCATGACGGAAGGGTTCGGAAACACCTCTCATGTTACGCAAATTCGGGCCGGTCAGTGCCAAAGCCAGTGCAACGCGGCCGGCGGCAGGTCATCGAAGAATGGTCGCCCGGGAAAGAGGCCCTGTTGCCCCGTTCTGCAAGCCCAGGGAAGCCTCTGCAAAAATCTGCGAGCGCGAATGAGTCCATGGCACGCGCCAGCAGGCTCTGGAAAAACAGTCCGTTCGCACCACGGGCGCAAAAAACAAAAAGCCCAACCGGTGAGGGCTGGGCTTTTGAGAAATCTGGCTCCCCGACCTGGGCTCGAACCAGGGACCTGCGGATTAACAGTCCGTCGCTCTACCGACTGAGCTATCGGGGAAAGAACGTCATTATAGCCTGTGATTTTTGAAACGCAAGCGGCTGTTGCAAAAAACTTTCAGGCCAGATGCCGAGGCACCCGGTTGATGCGCCAGACGCGCTGCAGCACCAACAGGCCGCGATTATAGACAGATTCACGGCCCTGTCCAGTGGCGGGGGTGATTTGCCCATGCCTGTTGTTTTCTGGCGAATGAACGGGCCTGTCAGACCAAAGTGCCGCAGGACTTTTGCAGAGGCTTCCTGGAGGCCCGTTCGGCAAAGGGTCGTTCTGAGGCCCCTTACTTCGCCAGCACGCTGGCAATGGCCCTGGCCACCGTCTCGACATTTTTGTCGTTCAGGGCCGCCACGCAGATGCGGCCGCTGCTGACGGCGTAAATGCCATGGTCGGTCTTCAGCGCCTCGACCTGATCCGCGGTGAGGCCCGAGTACGAGAACATGCCGCGCTGCCGCTCGATGAACGAGAAGTCGCGGTCGATGCCGGCCGCGGCCAGCCCGGCCACCAGGGCCTTGCGCATGGCCTTGATGCGCACGCGCATGGCGCCCAGTTCGGTTTCCCACTGGCGACGCAGCGTGTCGTCGTTCAGCACGCGCTGCACCACCTGGGCACCGTGAGTGGGCGGGTTGGAGTAGTTGCAGCGGATCACACGCTTGAGCTGGCTCAGCACGCGGGCGGCTTCGTCGGCATCGGACAGCACCACGGTCAGGGCACCCACGCGCTCACCATACAGCGAGAACGATTTGGAGAACGAGCTGGACACGAAGAAGGGCAGGGAGGTGGCCGCAAAGGTGCGGATCACGGCACCGTCTTCCTCGATGCCATCCCCGAAACCCTGATAGGCGATGTCGAGGAAGGGCACATGACCGGCTGCCTGGAGCGCCGCCAGCACCTGGGCCCATTGTTCGGGGCTCAGGTCCACCCCGGTCGGGTTGTGGCAGCAGGCGTGCAGAACGAAGATCGAGCCCGGTCTGGCCTCTTTCAGGCACTTGAGCAGCCCGTCGAAGTCCACACCGTGGGTGGCGGCGTCGTAGTACGGGTAGGTCTGGACCTCGAAGCCTGCCCCTTCGAAGATGGCCCGGTGATTTTCCCAGCTGGGGTTGCTGATGTAGACCGTCGTGCCTTCCGGCGTGAAGCGGCGCAGCAGGTCGGCGCCGATCTTCAGGCCGCCGGTGCCACCCAGTGCCTCGGCGGTGATGGCACGTTTGCCGGTGATGACCGGCGACTGGGCACCGAACAGCAGCTTCTGCACGGCCTGGTCGTAGAGGGCGATGCCGTCGATGGGCAGATAGCCGCGCGGCGCGTGCAGCGCGTTGAGCTGGTCCTCGGCGGTGCGGACGCATTCCAGCAGCGGCAGCTTGCCATTCTCGTCATAGTAGACGCCCACGCCCAGATTGACCTTGGTGGGGCGGGTATCGGCGTTGTAGGCTTCGGTCACGCCCAGAATGGGGTCGCGGGGGGCGAGGGGAACGGCGGAAAACAGGGAACTGGCCACGGCTGGATGCTCCAGGAAGGCTTCCCGCCTGCCAGAGAGCCCCTGCAGAAGTCTGCGAGGGCGGAGGCTCCCCGGGCCGTCGGCAGGAAGGGTTTGCAGGATGAAACGGCGCATCATGAGACCGCGGAATCCTCTTCCGGTGCACATGGCGCGGGCCGGCAACCCGGCCATGCGGGAACAGGAACCGGACCTGCAGAAGGCCGGTTTCGGCAGAAGGGCCGACGGAAGCCCTTGATCGTGGTGATTTTATAGCGTCGTATCCCGCCCCGACAGTGCCCGCGAAAAAATTGCTGCCTCGGGGCCCGTTCTGGTCTTTCGCCCCGCGGGGATGAACGGGTCCACTCACGGTGGGCGGTGGTGACGCTGTCCGTTCTTCTGCCTCCACGGGGATGAATGGATCTTTCAGACCGTGGAGGACAGAACACAGCGTGTTCTTCTTCCCCCGCCGGTACGAAAGCGTCTTGCCGGAACTGTTTGGTGGCCCCGGGGAGGCTGCAGGGCCACCGCCGGCTGGCCGGCGGGAGGATGACGTCCCGTTCCGCCGGCACCAGACGTGGGAGGCTGGGGGAGGTGTCGTTTCAACCCTTTACAATTGAGGCGGGCTTTCGTTGCAGTTACAAAAGTTGTTGCATGCAGCCGCCTTCAGCGGAAAAACCGGGGGTGCAGCCGTCGGTCCGGCGTACGGTGCCCGTCGCAGAACTTCGCGCAAAGCAACTGTCGGTTACTGTCGAAAAGGCTAGTTTTTTCCCGACGGGCGGTCCATAATGGCCGATCTGTGCCGATGGACGGTCATCGGGCCCCTTTGGGCCGGCAACCGGCGCGGCGCAGAACTTCCCCCGGCCAGGCATTTTGCTGCAAGGCAGCAACGGCCGGTACGGCGCTCCGGCAGGCCGTCGCGACATGCATTGATTTTTGCAAAAGTATCTACATTTTTCTGGTAAATGGATACGTTTTGTCGATTTCAGCGGGTCGTCGCCCGCCCGATGCCCGGCGTTGGGAGGGCAGGTACGGCAAGCCCCTGGGGAGGGGCTGCCCAGGCATTTTGGGACGGAAACCATGTTGTCACGCACCGGTCAGGACAGTGAGGAGACCGCGGCCATGCCGCCAGCGGCTGCCGCTGCGCCCGGTCCGCGCGTGGTGACGTATCCCGGCAGTCCGTACCGGCTGCACCAGCCCTTCCCGCCGGCCGGTGACCAGCCCAGTGCCATCGACGCCCTGGTCGAGGGGGTGGAAGACGGCCTGTCGTTCCAGACATTGCTGGGGGTGACGGGTTCGGGCAAGACCTACACCATGGCCAACGTCATCGCCCGCCTGGGACGTCCGGCGCTGGTGCTGGCGCCCAACAAGACGCTGGCTGCGCAGCTCTACGCCGAGATGCGCGACTTCTTCCCCGAAAACGCCGTCGAATACTTCGTCTCGTATTACGACTACTACCAGCCCGAAGCCTACGTGCCGCAACGCGATCTCTTCATCGAGAAGGATTCCGCCATCAACGAGCACATCGAGCAGCTGCGCCTGTCGGCCACCAAGTCGCTGCTGGAGCGGCGCGATACCGTCATCGTCGGCAGTGTGTCGTGCATCTACGGCATCGGCAATCCGGCCGACTACTTCGAGATGCGGATGGCCCTGCGCAAGGGCGACCGCCTCTCGCAGCGCGACCTGCTCAAGCAGCTGGTGGCCATGCAGTACAAGCGCAACGACGTCGATTTTGCCCGTGGCACCTTCCGCGTGCGCGGCGACACCATCGACGTGTTCCCGTCCGAGAATGCCGAGCTGGCGCTGCGTATCGAGATGTTCGACGACGAAATCGAAACGCTGCAGCTCTTCGATCCGCTCACCGGGAAGATCCGCCAGCAGATCCCGCGCTTCGTCGTCTACGCGGCCTCGCACTACGTCACGCCGCGGGCCACGGTGCTGCGGGCGCTCGATACCATCAAGGCCGAGCTGAAGGAGCGGCTGGCGTTCTTCAACCACGAGATGAAGCTCGTGGAGGCGCAGCGGCTGGAGCAGCGCACGCTGTTCGACCTCGAAATGCTGCAGGAACTGGGCTTCTGCAAGGGCATCGAAAACTACTCGCGGCACCTCTCCGGCGCAAGACCCGGCGAGCCGCCGCCCACGCTGATCGACTACCTGCCGCCCGATGCGCTGATGTTCATCGACGAGAGCCACGTCACCATCGGCCAGCTGGGCGGCATGTACCGCGGCGACCGCGCCCGCAAGGACACGCTGGTCCAGTACGGTTTCCGGCTGCCATCGGCGCTCGACAACCGGCCGCTGACCTTCGAGGAGTTCGAGTCCAAGGTGCGGCAGTGCATCTTCGTCTCGGCCACGCCGTCTGAATACGAGGCCAGCCACGCCGGCCAGGTGGTCGAGCAGGTGGTGCGTCCCACCGGCCTGGTCGATCCGGAGGTCGAGGTGCGGCCGGCCATCACGCAGGTCGACGACGTGCTCTCCGAAATCTCGCTGCGGGTGCAGAAAGGGCAGCGCGTGCTGGTCACCACGCTGACCAAGCGGATGGCCGAGGACCTCACCGACTTTCTGTCCGATCACCAGATCCGCGTGCGCTACCTGCATTCCGACATCGACACGGTCGAGCGGGTGGAGATCATCCGCGACCTGCGGCTGGGCGTGTTCGACGTGCTGGTGGGCATCAACCTGCTGCGCGAGGGGCTGGACATCCCGGAAGTGTCGCTGGTGGCCATCCTGGATGCCGACAAGGAGGGCTTCCTGCGTTCCGAGCGCAGCCTGATCCAGACCATCGGCCGGGCTGCCCGCAACCTCGAGGGCAAGGCCATCCTCTACGCCGATACCATCACCCGGTCGATGCGTCGCGCCATCGACGAAACGGCCCGCCGGCGCGAAAAGCAGCTCAACTTCAACGCCGAACACGGCATCGTGCCGCGTGGCGTGGTCAAGCAGGTTCGCGAACTCATCGACGGTGTCTACGACCTGTCGGGTGCCGAGCCGCGGCTGGCTGGCGGTGAGCATCACGCGCCCGGCATGGCCGATGCGGCCACGCTCGAACGCACGGCCGAGCGCCTGCAGGGTATCGACACCAGTAACGAGGCCCAGGTCTCGCGCGAGATCCGCCGTCTGGAAAAGCAGATGGCCGCCCATGCGAAGAACCTCGACTTCGAAAAGGCCGCGAAGGTGCGCGACGAGCTGGCCGCGCTGCGGCAGCTGCTGTTCGGGGCAGGGGGGCAGGCATGAGCATCCGTTCCCACGTGCGTGATCTGCAGGCCTGCGTGGCACCGGCCTGCCGCGCGCCGCATGGCACGCCAGCCCGGGCCGTCAGGATTCAGGGGGCCGTGGCAGGGGCGGGCTTGCATCTGCGCCCTTCATCCGCAACTTCTCCGGCAGGATTCATCACGGCATCCAGTGGCCGGCGGCAGGGCAGGCCGCTGGATGGCCGCTTCAGAACGTCAACTTTCCGAAAATCAGGTAGCTCCTATGGCAAAAAGAGAAACCCTGGCCATGGCCATGGCAACCCGTGTGCTGTTCGTGTGCATGGGCAATATCTGTCGCTCGCCCATGGCCCATGGTGTATTCCGTCAGCAGGTCCGTCAGGCCGGGCTGGAATCGGTGGTGGGTGTCGGATCGGCCGGCACGCATGCCTTCCACCAGGGTGAGCCCGCCGATCCGCGTGCCCAGATGGCCATGTCGCGCCGTGGCTATGACATCGCCGACCTGCGCGCCCGCCAGGTGACGATGGAAGACTTCGAAAACTATGACATGATCCTGGTCATGGACTGGGAGAACCTCAGCCTGCTGCAGAACCAGGCGCCCAAGCGCTTTCACCACAAGCTGCAGATGCTGATGCGCTTTGCCAGTGAGCACGAGTCGGCCACGGTGCCCGATCCCTACCAGGGCGGCAACCAGGCCTTCGAGCAGGCGCTCGACTATGTGGAAGATGCCTGTTCCGGCCTGCTCGAGATCGTCCGCCGGCGTGCCACGCAGGTGGCGGCCGCCTGAGCGGAGGGAACGGGGGCATGCCACGGCCTTTCGGCCCTGGGAAGTGATTCTGGCCATTGGCCATATGCTGGCTGGCGCGCTCTCCTGTGCAGCACGTGCTTCCCGGCAGGGTGCGTGGTTTCCGCAGCAGGTACCTGTCGGGAAAGGTGACTCATATGGTGAAAAAACAGGAGGCTTATACGTTTTTTCACCGCGTAAAGACGTAAAACATTCATGCAGGCATGGGTGTTGCGTCATTTTCTCGACTAATAAAGTCAAGTAATCGGTTATACTTCGGTACAGGATTCCTGACATCGGAGTGTTGTCATGAGGTTGACCACCAAGGGGCGTTTCGCCGTGACCGCCATGATCGATCTGGCACTGCGCGAGCACAATGGTCCGGTGACGCTGGCCGGCATCAGCCAGCGCCAGAAGATTTCCCTGTCCTATCTCGAACAGCTCTTCGGCAAGCTGCGTCGCCACCAGCTGGTCGAAAGCACGCGTGGACCGGGTGGTGGCTACTCGCTGGCACGTCCCAGCCAGGACATCAACGTCTCGTCCATCATCTTTGCCGTGGACGAGCCGCTCGATGCCACCCAGTGCGGCGGCAAGCAGGACTGCTTCGAGGACGGTCCCTGCATGACGCACGAGCTGTGGACCTCGCTGAACAAACGGATGATCGACTATCTGGATTCGGTCAGCCTGCAGGATCTGGTCGAGCAGCAGCGCATGCGCGAGCAGCAGCCGGCCACCCGCCAGATTTCCATCACCCGCGAGCACAAGGCGGCCCTCGAGCTGCCCACGTCCTCGCTGCAGACCATCGACAGCGACGGAACGCGCGCCTGAATCTGCGCCATCACGGAGCGGGTGCATCTTGCCGGATCGCAAGAACGGTTCGTCCTGCGCGGTGCAACAATGCGGGGCGACAGACATCCGGTGGATGCCGCGCTTCGGTCCGGCGCCGTTTCAGGTTCAGGCTGCCTTTCCCGTCGTTGCAGGTTCGGTGCAGCCTTCCCGGTGAGACGCCGGGTGCCGGGGGTGACTATCCCGCTCCCGGGGCCGGCAGTGCCATGGCCGGCAGTGGCTGCGTTCGTGGCCATGGAACGCCCGTTCTGCCATGCAGGCGGGGGATGTGGCCATGGTCCAGCCCCGTGCTGGTCTCGTCCGGCAGTTTTCGTTTCCTATCTTTCCGTGGTGTTGCCTTGACAAATTCCCCCCTGATCCCCACTGATTTCCTTTCCCAGCCTCGCTGCCCTTCATCGATGACCCGACCGATCTATCTCGACTACTCCGCCACCACCCCTGTCGATCCCCGTGTGGCCGAGAAAATGATTCCCTACCTCTGCGAAACCTTCGGCAACCCCGCCTCGCGCAGCCATGCCTTTGGCTGGGAGGCCGAGAAGGCCGTGGAGAATGCACGCGGCGAAGTGGCGGCCCTGGTCAACTGTGATCCGCGCGAGATCGTCTGGACCTCCGGCGCCACCGAGTCCATCAACCTCGCGCTCAAGGGTGCCGCACACTTCTACAAGCAGCGCGGCAAACACCTCATCTCCGTCAAGACCGAGCACAAGGCCACGCTCGACACCATGCGCGAGCTGGAGCGTCAGGGCTTCGAGATCACCCTGCTCGACGTGAAGGAAGACGGCCTGATCGACATGGACGTGCTCAAGGCCGCCCTGCGGCCCGACACCATCCTGGTCTCGGTCATGTTCGTCAACAACGAGATCGGCGTCATCCAGGACATCGCCGCCATCGGCGAGCTGCTGCGCGAGCGCAAGATCCTCTTCCACGTCGATTCCGCCCAGGCCACCGGCAAGGTGCACATCGACCTGCAGAAGCTCAAGGTCGACCTGATGAGCTTCTCCGCCCACAAGACCTACGGGCCGAAGGGGGTGGGGGCGCTGTTCGTGCGCCGCAAGCCGCGCGTGCGCATCGAGGCCCAGATCCACGGCGGTGGCCACGAGCGCGGCATGCGCTCCGGCACGCTGCCCACGCACCAGATCGTCGGCATGGGCGAGGCCTTCCGCATCGCCCGCCACGAAATGGACAAGGACAACGCCCATGCGCTGGCCCTGCGCACCCGTCTGCTCGACGGCCTGTCGGTGATCGACGAGATCTACATCAACGGCAGCATGGAGCACCGCGTGGCGCAGAACCTCAACGTCAGCTTCAACTACGTCGAAGGCGAGTCGCTGATCATGGCGGTGAAGGAAATCGCCGTGTCCTCCGGTTCGGCCTGCACCTCGGCCAGCCTGGAGCCGTCCTATGTGCTGCGCGCGCTGGGCCGCAACGACGAGCTGGCCCACAGCTCGATCCGCTTCACCATGGGGCGCTTCACCACCGAGCAGGAAATCGACTTCACCGTCGAGCTGCTGAAATCCCAGATCGGCAAGCTGCGCGACATGTCGCCGTTGTGGGAGATGGTGCAGGAGGGCATCGACCTCAACTCCGTCAAGTGGGCGGCCCACTGAGGCGGGTACTGCGCCAGGCGGCTTCCGTCTCCCGGTCCGTCGAGCCGCTTGCGGTAGGCAGTGCCTGCTGCAGGCCGTGGCGGGGGGCGTGACGCTTTCCGTCCGCCCGGGGTAGCGTCCGCCGCCCGGGGTAGCGAGCGAAATGACGCCTCCTTCGCCTTTTGCGCCAGCATTCACGTATTTTTCAACCGGTTTTGCATTCATGGCCCGTCACGTTCCGGGCCCCTTCAGGAGAAACTGACAAATGGCTTACAGTGACAAGGTGCTCGATCACTACGAGAACCCGCGCAACGTGGGCACGATGGACAAGTCCGACACCTCGGTCGGCACCGGCATGGTCGGCGCACCGGCCTGCGGCGACGTGATGAAGCTGCAGATCAAGGTGGGCGCCGATGGCGTGATCGAAGATGCCAAGTTCAAGACCTATGGCTGCGGCTCGGCCATTGCATCGTCCTCGCTGGTCACCGAATGGGTCAAGGGCAAGTCGCTGGACGAGGCCCTGGCCATCCGCAACACCGCCATTGCCGAGGAACTGGCCCTGCCGCCGGTGAAGATCCACTGCTCCATTCTGGCCGAGGACGCCATCAAGGCGGCCGTCGAGGACTACCGCAGCAAGCATCCCGAGCTGTCCGGTGCCGCTGCGCAGCAGGCCACCGGCACGCACGGCTGATCGCCCCCAACCGTTCCAGGAGCTTCGACACATGGCCGTGACATTGACCGAAGCGGCAGCCCGCCACATCGACCGCTACATTGCCCGGCGGGGCAAGGGCATTGGCCTGCGGCTGGGGGTGAAGACCTCCGGCTGCTCGGGCCTCGCCTACAAGCTGGAATTCGCCGACACCCAGGACGACGCCGACATGGTGTTCGAGAGCCACGGCGTGCGGATCTTCATCGATCCGAAGAGCCTGGCCTACATCGATGGCACCGAGCTGGATTTCGTGCGCGAGGGGCTGAACGAGGGCTTCAAGTTCAACAACCCCAATGTGCGCAACGAATGCGGTTGCGGTGAATCGTTCAGCATCTGAGCCCGTCCGATGTCCTTCCCGCCCACCGACATGACGTCCCGTCCGTCCACCGACCGTTCCCTGTTCGCGCTGCTGGGCCTGCCCGAGCGCTTTGCCCTCGACGAGGCCGAGCTGGAGGCACGCCACCACCGTTTCCAGGCCGTGGTCCATCCCGACCGCCACGTGGCGGGTTCCGACCACGACCGGCGCCTGGCCCTGCAGCTCGCAGCGCAGGGCAACGAGGCGTTCCGGGTGCTGTCCGATCCCTGCCAGCGCGCGGGCTATCTGTGCGAACGCCACGGGGCACCGGTCGATGCCGAGCGCAACACGGCCATGCCGGCGGCCTTTCTGGTCGAGCAGATGTCGTGGCGCGAGGACATCGACGAGGTGCGCGACATGAGCGACCCGGCCGCCGGCCACCGGCTGCAGGCGCGGCTGGAGGCCGAGCGGGGGCGCATCATCGGCCAGATTGCCGACCTGATCGACGGGCAGGGCGATTATCCGGCCGCTGCCCTGCAGGTACGCCAGCTGATGTTCTTCGACCGTCTGCGCAGCAACCTGGCCGACGTGATCCGGCAGATGGGGCGACCCCACGAACCCTGATCCCTGATATTTTTCCGTTTTCATCATGGCGCTGTTGCAGATCTTCGAACCCGGGGAAACCCCCGACCCCCACCAGCGCCGGTTTGCCATTGGTATCGATCTGGGAACCTCCAACTCGCTGGTGGCGGTCAGCCGCTCCGGCGTACCCGAGGCGTTACCTGATGCGCAGGGCCGGCGACTGCTGCCTTCCGTGGTGCAGTACCGGGCCGACGGTGCACCTGTGGTGGGCCATGAGGCCCAGCAGGCCATGCTGGCCGACAGCCGCAATGTCATCAGCTCGGTCAAGCGGCTGATGGGCCGTGGCCTGGCGGACGCCATCGCACAGGGGCTACCGCTGTCGCTGGTGGCCGCAGGTGCGGATGCCGGCCAGCCGGCCATCCGCCATGCCGACGGCACGGTCGAACA
>ERZ773043.363-NODE-363-length-26443-cov-15.136539_pt1 | contig 26443 bp, 28 predicted proteins | sample MGYA00580636_ERZ773043 | MGnify/ENA primary metagenome ERZ773043 (study PRJEB29015, sample SAMEA2737992) | human oral metagenome | biome: human oral; feature: human-associated habitat; material: dental | place: China | collected 2065 ...
TTTCTTCTTTTATTTCGTCAGTTTCTTCTTCATAATCCCAAATATCTGGATATAACTCAGCTTCTTTACATTCTGCCATACTAAAAGTTTCTAGAGCCTTTTCTATATCAAAATTGTCAAGAGCTAAAACTATATCTTTAATTCTTGACTTTTCTATATAACTGATATATTCCTCAATACCATCAATGGAGAATACTCCAACAACTGCTTCACTAAGAGGATTATTTTTTATAGGTTCACTACAACTTACTCCTGTAAGTACAAAATGAAGAGCATCCCACATCTTATCGATATCAAGAAGTATCTCAGCTTCATCATTCCAATCTTCAACTTCCTCAAAAATATCATCTTCTTCAGCATAAAAAGATTTAAGTTCTTGTAAATTCGCATCACTTAAATATTGATAATTTGCTATTATTCCCATTTTAATCTCCTCCTTATTTTAGAGTTTACTTTGTTTAAACTTTTCTCTTTTTAAAATTTTTTCTTTATCATTAAAAATCAAACTATTACTTACTTCTTTATCAATCATTTTAGAAATTAATATATTTATCTTGTTATAGCAATCAGCAAAGCTTTTAAATATGATATATGAATAACATTTTCTCTCTTCAATCATCACTCTTTTCTTATAATTATATCATAAAAAGCGTATGATGTATTATTCATATTATTATATACTCATAATATAATAGTAACTAGGAATATAAAAACATACTAATAAAAATAATAGATTTTTACTAATTTCAAAAAAATATTAAATTGTCAAATTCATATATAAATAGGAGAAAATATAATTTATACTATAGGAGCCTACAATATTGTAGAGAAAGAAATAAAGGTGACACATTATGTCAAAACAAGATTCAAAAAATCAACAAAAATTTATGTCATTTATGTTTAGGGGGAAGGAAATACTCAAACCTTTAAATACAGGTTATATTGACGAAAGAATAAGTTGCATTAGGGAGTATTTAAAACTATTGAAACAGATAGCGATGCTTTATTTAAACAATAAAAAATATACATAGGAAAAATCGAAAATAAATATTTAGAAGGGCGTAAACAATGTAAGGTTTATTGGGGATTATATACCTTACCTCAAATACAAATAGAAAACGAAAAAACTTTAATTGATGATGGACAAGTTTTTTATATCAAAAACATCAAAATTGAACCATTTCTTTCCCCTAGGCATACATGGATACATTTAGTATATTTAATTTATGATACTTATCTATTTACAGTTGATACCATTTGGTTTGGAGTAGATAGCGGGTATGCGTTTTTAAATAGACTTACTGAATATAAAGCTAGCCAGTAAAATGGGATATGTAAATTTTTATCAACCATATTTATTATAATATTAATTTTTGCAAACCTAGAAAAACTAGCATGCCTTATATAATTGAATATTAAACACTAAATTATTTCTATTCCCTCCTAGGTATAATAAACGCATTTTCAGCTTTGTTTAAACCAATTTTAGGATAGTAGCCCATCGCGCTTGGAGCAGAAAGTAATATAATTGCAACCTTCTCTCCTAGTATTTTTCTACTCATATTAATAAGGTTTTTTCCTATACCTTGTTTTTGATATTCTTTATCTATTGCTAAATCAGACAAATAGCAGGCATAAGAAAAGTCTGTCATTCCACGTAAGATACCAACTAATTTATCATTATCCCATGCAGTTAATACAAAATTAGCATTATTTAACATTAATTCCAATCTTTTCAAATCACTTGTAGGTCTTCCTATTCCTGATTTAATTAAAACCTGCTTATACTCTTCTACTGTTACTTTTTTATTACTAAAATATTCAATCATATCTTATCATACCTCAATGAATTCCAATTTATTTCATAAACAATTTCACTATATCATCCATTTTATTTTCTAGATTTTTTATAAATAGACAATTCCTTTATTGCAATATCCAAAGAACGACGTACTCTATTCTTTTCTTTATTTTCCTTTACAGAACTAACCAATACTATTCTGCATTGAGGAATTTTTAATATGTAGGTTGCATACCAAAAAGGCTGAGGTTTAGGAATCTTAATATCCAGCTCTCCTTTTTTAATATGTACTTTTCTATCATTCCAATTTAGTTCAGCGTAATCTTCGTAAAGATCAATATATGCTTCTTGATCCTCATGACTCCAAATTTTCTTTGCAATCCATGTTGGAAATAGCATAAATATAGGAATCAAAGCAAATATCAAGTAAACAGCATGTATTGGATGTTCTCTAAAATATATAGGTCCGTATTCTGGCCCTTTGTCTATACCAGAAATTGTTAAAAATCCGAAAAAAGCCAATAGCCCAGCTGCTACTCCAAATATAACCAAAATATATAAGACCCCTGGTGAATATTTATTATGTCTAAACTTTATTCTTTTCATTTTTAAAATCCCTCTTTATAAGTCTCAATTCTTCTTTTTCGGAGAATAACATATAAGATTTGTATTATCTTTATTTCTACTATCTCTGCATAACCTCTAAGTAATTTTTAAGCTAACTCTAGATTTAAAACTTCTCTAATAATTTCGTCTTCATCTATTGCTGATATTTTAATGTAATCAAATCCATCCTTTTTAACATCCTCAAAAGAAATTTCTTCTCGATTGATTGTTTCCAAATGGTCATTATCATCAAATTCAAAATCTTCTTTTTCCTCATCATAATCTATACTATATCCTAAATCAATTTCTATTTTAGAATTGGGAATATCTAATTTTACAAGTGGACGATTATCAACCGTCTCTAAATTAAATTTATCACAAAATAGTGAGTTGTATCCATATTTTAATTGATCATAAAGTAAAATTTCTTTTCCTGTTTGAATACATTTCGCTACAACCTTACAAGGTTTTATAGCTGAAGTTTTTTCATCAAAAATTTCAGTAATCACAGCCTCAGAATCCAATTCACCAAAATAATAGATTTCAAAGAACTCATTGTACTTGTCTTTTTCTACTTCATTAACTATCCTAATAGACGACAAATCCTCTTCTACTTCAACAATTTTATAATTACTTTCTTTAAAATAAGTTGGTATTTTCATATAAAAACTCCTTAAGTCACGTGCAAATATTTTATACTTATATTATATAATTCTATTTTAGTAAGTCGATAAATAAGTCGAGATTCAGCTTTAGTAATATCATCTTATTTCACTAAATTAAAATTTATTTTTCTATTTCAATACCATTCAGATAAGCAAATTTAATCATAATGGCTCCAGAAAATTCCGAGTAATTCAAATTAATGTTTTCTGGAGGCATACTTTTCAATGATTCATAGAAACTGATATATTTATTTTTTAATTTATTTTCCTTTAGAATTTTATTGAAATACTGCTGTGCTTTATTTTTACCGCCAAAATAGTACATATAGTATAACAAACTATCCAACGTGCAATTTTCTTCTAAAATTCTATCAATATTTGCTTGAGTGTTCTCGAAATAATCAAAGATTGGAATAATGTGTATTTTAATAAGCTTGCTTACTTCTTCCACAGTATATTTATAGCTCGCACCAGCAAGTTGCCACCACTTATGCGATTTTCTTGTACTTAACGAGCCTAAATCCCCGCCATAGATAAAACCATTATTGATTCCTGCACTTTTTATTGATTTGGAGTAAATACGAATATGTGGAATAAATTCTACGCTATACTTATTATTATGTCTATTTGCCTGAAAATATATTTCAAAGAAAATATCCTTATCTTTCGCAACTCTCTTTAATTTTTGTCCATTTGAAAGCAACTTAAAATCCGTGAAATGACTTGCTATTTCTTGCCAAGCCTCTTCACATAATGTTCTAGGCTTCATTTTTTCCAACTCTTCCTTTTTTATTTTCAAATATATCATCTCCTTAATCATCTAATTTATTCAAATCATTTTCTTAAAATTTATTTTTATCTACTTAATGTGCTTTCTAACAAATTATTCATCAGACTATGTAAATTTCTTGATGTGATTCTTAATGCATATTCCCCACGAACTCAAATTTATCAAACTGTTTTATCACTTCTTACGCTTTATTCTATTGTATAATATTCCTTAAAATTCATAAAGTAAAAAGGCAGAACCTAAGTTCCACCTTACATCAACACCATTTATTTTTTACTTCAATCTCGACATTTGGTTTAAAACAAACCATGAATTTGTCCTCATACACCTTAATTTCCTCGATGTATTTTCTCACTATCTCCTCGACAAACCAACGTCATACAATGTGTCCATTATCTTCTGTGTCAGCAATATATTCTCATCCTCATAGCAGTCCTGCTGATCACCCACAGAGGTAACATAGGTTAAGTATTCTGCTGCATTGGAACGGATGGTTATTTCGTCTTTTTTCTTTTTCAAATAGGAGGCCTCCTTCTGGTTATTTCTCATCCATATTAAAACGTCTTTACCATAACAGTTATATCGATTGAATCATAATCTTTGATACATTAAAATTATCAAAAAAGAATTTTCATTAGGTTTTTCTCAGAATAAAATTTCATTTTAATGTCTTATCATTCAATAATAACTCACCAATTGTTCACAAGATACTACTATGCCTATCTGTTTTAATAATTCCTTTCTTTGAACATACAACTCATTGTATGAGGCGCCATAATGCAACATATTATGGCAATTACTACAAAGTGACACAATATTTTGCTCTCTGTCCAAATCAATTCATGAGAAATCACGATACGCTGATAATAGGATCAAATGATATGGCTCTGTATAATTATCAGAACTATTTCTTCGTTTAAAAACAAAATGTGAATTATCTACTTGCACAAATACTGTGCTCGCCTCAAAGCATTCTTCGACTCAGTTTGTTTTTGTGGATATATGTATTGTGTTCTCTCCGCAATCAAAGGAGCCTCCCTTAGAGTAGTGTCATATTGAATTTCTTGATTGAAATGTTTGATAAATTGTCGTTCCTCTCTACTCTCCGTTTGGAAATCTTCTCTAATAATTCCTTTAGCCAAAATATGTTTAGCTTTTTCTACTGCTTTTTTATCTACACTTTTGCTTTCAATGATAATACGTAACGCTTCCTTCTCCTGCCCCGATTCAAATATATGTCTTGCTCTTGGAATTCGAAAGTTTTGACTATCTGACTTCGATCCTGGATTTTCCGAAAGAATCTTTTTAGCCAATTTGTCTTTTGAAATAGAAAAATCTTTGAAGTCATAATAAAAATTTACAAACACAGTTTTTCCAACTGCTGCTAATGTTTTATTTAAATCTTCATACTTTGTATCCTTCAAAATATCACTCCTCATATTTCTTCCATTCCAGTGCTTTTCAAATATTGAAAAGTCCGATCATAATAATCCTTGTTTCTTGATGGATCTTCATCAGACCCTTCAGGGACATAAATAATCAATCCCTGTCTCGCTCTGGTTAACAAAACTCGATAAGCATTTTTTAGATATTTCTGCCTTCGTTCCTGATTAATATGATTCCATTTCGTGCCCCTAAACTTAAAATAATCAAAACCTTCAATTGTATACCTAAAATCAGCATCCCATGCCAGTATTGCATAATCTACCTCTAAACCTTGTACTTTAAATTCAGACGCCGCCACTTCTAAGTAATATGATGAGTCAACATTATCTTTCCCATTCAAAAACCACCCTACATGATTTATATTTGATGGAACCCATATGCCTTCAGCTCGCAATCTTTTTCCTTCTGAGCTTGCTAAAAGTCCATACCTTTCTGTTCCACGAGCTTTATCTTTCACCCATTTTTTTGCGGTTTCAAGATCTCGTGTCAGAAAAATCGGATATGAATGTTTAAGTTCATTATTGACACTTTTTGCCTCTTCCACCTTTTCATCTAACAATAGTTTTACAAAAAGAGCTAATTTTTCGCTTCTGAACGAGCGTAGCGAAACCCCTAAATGCAAATCGGAAATGCATTGATACTCTCGTCCATGTAGCAATGTCGAAATATCTGATTTTCCTACGTATTCTGTATCTGTAATTTTATCTGATAGGTATACCTTCCAGCCTGGATAATCATCTGCCAGAGTTTCAAACCAATCCTGAATTCCTGCTTCTCCGTTATATATTTCTTGTCCACCACCTACAAGACAAACTATAACGGCCCAATCTCTATGTCTGTCCATAATGCCAATCAAAAATTCAGGTTCTGACTGGTTAAAATCGGGAATTCCTTTTTTACGTTTCATAAAATCAACGAGTGACTCTTTGTTCCATGCTCTTTGAGCCTCATCAAAAATTGCCACCTTCTCTACTGGTGCCATATCCGTAGTCAAAGCCTCATCTCTAAACTTATGAATAATTTGAATAAAGGCTTTCGTTTCCCGGAGAGCTCTTTTTTTAGTCATGCCTTCTCTCTCCGCACGATCTATTGCGAGCGCATTCTGCAAAACATCAACAAGTGGACCATTTCCAGAAAGAAAAACAGCATGTTCATCTTCATTAAAATGATGACGTTTGTTTGCTATATTCAATCCAGCGAGTGTTTTTCCAGCACCAGGAACACCTGTAACAAAACATATAGCTTTTTCGTTATTCTTCTTGCCCCGATCAATTATATCAGAAATTGCTGCTGTTGTTATCGTTAAATTCTTTGCGCCAGCATCATTCCTAGAAATATCTTCTACCCCATGTTTTCTGTACAATGCCTGCGCAGCTTCAATGATGGTCGGTGTAGGAATGTATCTTGAATTTATCCACTCCAGTGCAGGTAACGGCGTATCATTAATTCTCGAAATGCTTTCTCGAATAGTACTGCCAATATTATCTTCATTACAAAAAAGAGTATTATGAATATTATCTGGCATACAATAATATTCATTCTGTTTTTCTAACGCCTTCGTTGAAACATTGATCGGGACAAGATGCCTAGTCCTACTTTTATCATGAAAGTATTTTAAATCCAATGCATAATCCATTACCTGATCTGTAGTGGATTTCTTGTACTCTTTATCTCCAACCTTAAACTCTAAGAGAAAAATAATTCCTTCTATTATACATATCACATCTACTCTGTGTCCCGTTCTTGGTATGGTATATTCGAATATAATGTCACCTTGAGAAAATTCAACTAATTGTTCCTTTAAAATTTGAATTTCCGATCTCCAAGCCATCTTCTGGAGATCAGTAGTTTCAAACTCATCATTAATCAATAACTGGCCGAGAACAAACTCATCATCTTCTAATATAAAGTTGGTTATAGAATTAAAATAATATGCTCTTCTACTCATAAGTATCTCCTTATTTCTTTGATAATACTTTATTAAGCTGGTTAGCCAATTTCTTTGCTATAGCTTTTGCCATTATAGGCGGCACCGCATTCCCTACCTGCTGATATTGCTTATCCTTTGTTCCACAAAAAACAAAACTATCTGGAAAGGTCTGCAGACGAGCTGCTTCTCTTATACTTACTGCTCTATCTTTTGTAGGATGTACCCACATTGATTTACGCACATTGACAACGGTACCAGACGGCTCATCGTATTTTAAACGAAGATAAATTGTGTTCTGTGTTCTTGTAACATCTGTATAAGTGTTTGTCTTCATTTCATCAGATAAGGAATGAAAATTTTGTCCCTGATCTAACGCTTTAAAACGCTCCATAGCTGTTGGTGTCGTTTTCGTTATAATGTGATTATGCAATATCTTAGAATCACGAAGTGTCTGAGCCAAATCACTTAAATTAGTTTTAGCTTGTAGCTTTATGCCATTTTTATCATCAGATACATTATAGACCGGCTCAACATCTTCTAAGTCTTTAATCGCATCCGCAACTGTCCTATATGAACCATCTTTAAATTTTCCTTTCGGAAGTTTCACTTCATCAGTAATATCTTTACGAATCCCCATTATTATAAAACGTATTCTTTTTTGTGGAGCTCCAAACTGGGTCGCGGAAAGAACATCTGCCGAAATCGCATATCCGTCATCATCGTTGGTCCCCTTTAGCTTTGCCTTTAAATAATCAAAAACTGCATATGAACGTATATTGACTATCAGACCTTTATTATCAGTATAACTATCAACCACAATATCGTTTTCAAATATTTCCTGTGCCTTACTTATCATTCTTTGGTACATAATTGCTGGTTCAATTAGTGCCTTGATCTGAGATGCTTCTATTTTCCCAGCGTAATAATCCAGTATTGCATTAAACCCAACCATATCAGCGTTGATAATGAAATCATCTTCATTTCGCTTGGTGTGCTTCTCTGATATTTTAATCAAACGATGTTTATGCTTCTCCAATACAGCTTTAAATTTGGTTACATTCTTAGATGCTTTATAGATAACGTTCAATTCGAGATAATCAAAATCATCCCATTTATATCGAGCAATTTCTTGCTCAGACTGCACAATGTTAATCGCTCCATCAAACATAAACTCAGTATCCAGTAAAACCAACTCTGTATTAGCAGTTTCAATTACATTGCTTTCCACTAATTCTAGGTCATCCTCACATAGGTAGAATCTGTGAACATCTGATCTAAGCATACTTACATTTTCCATTACAAATGTCTTGGGTTTTAGTTCTAAGATTGCCCTAATATACTGTTTCACCAGGGAATTGTTCTGGCTGATTGCATGATTTTTTTGCCTATTTGCATTAGAAAATCCCTGGCAAGGTGGTCCTCCAATTACAACATCAATGTCGCCATATTTTTCTTTTATTTCCGCGAAATTGGCATCTCTAACATCTCCGAATACAGCTACTCCAGGATGATTCTTCTTATATGTCTCCTGCATAGCAGGATTAGATTCATATGCAACTTTTATATCGAATTTTTTTGTTTGCATAAAACCTAGGCTCAATCCCCCGGCACCCGCAAACAAATCTATTGTATTAAACATAGTTCCTCCATCTTACGCTTCAATATTAAAGCCTTCTTCGGAGGCTTTTCGTAGTAATGTAAGTAAACGTTTGCATTGATAAGTGTTTGGTACTTTAGCAGGCATTTTACATGCAATCGCTAATGCAGATACATCTGTAGGTGTAACCATATGATTTCTAACAACAAACTCTGATAGTCGCATCCACATTTCTACCGGATAATTTACTACTGTTGTCTGAGCCTGAATTTCATTTACAACCTTCTGCTCTTTCTTAGCGGACTTCTGTGCAGCCTTTTGTTCATCAATAGTAATTAAATAATTCTCAATATTTTCAGGAATATCCATATGGATTTTCTTCACAACTTCCCAGCAATCATTTCTCTTGCACCACTGAGTAACGTTTGCAACTTTTCTTGATGGATCAGTTATTCGAAGAAGAACCAGCTCTGCCAATGCGATTAAAACTGTACCCACTTGTTCAGGTACACTTTGTCTATTCCAAATCAGCATCAAATCAAGTTCCTGCCCTTGATATTGACTATGCAACAATCTTCCAAATTGTGCCAGTGTGTAATATATGATATTTGCACGATATCCACCCTCATACCAAGTCTGTTTTGGTATTGTCTTCTCTAGATATTGAAACAAGAGAATCAACGCAGCAGTAGTTTGGAAATATCTCTCATTAAACTGTTCCTCATTTGTATTCCATTGCTCATCTATATACTCTGCAAACGAGTTAAAATTGGTCTGCGCACCTTTACTCACAATCTGAGGGAATCCTCTCCATGTATTTTGTACCTTCGCAAGATCTGTTTTCTTAATTACCTTATTCTTAGGATGTTGTAACTCAAATTGTTTTTTCTTTGCCGGTGTCAAGCGCATCTGTTCTTGTAGATATTGTCCTCTTGCTCTTTCGTAAAACCATTTAGTTTCATACTGTACGCCTTCAGATGCCGGTGCAAATAAACGTCTTGAGATTTGTTCCATACGACGATGAAAGGGATGAGATGCAAAAAAGTCTGCATCACTAACCTTATTCTGACTGTTTGAAGATCTAGAAATATTTCTGATCAACTCATCCGACTCTTCTGGTGTTGATTCATCAATTGAAGTTAATTTCATTTGAACAAAAATAGATGATAAATCTGCTTTATCCTTATATCTTGCATTTGAAATAGAGGCCGTCGTCTGTCCACCATTAATAATCTGAAAATCTCTAACGAAGGTGATAAACCTTCCATGGTTTGTATCTTCTATCTCAACGTCCATTGCAGTTGCTGAAATTCCATTATTAAATGCAAAAAACATTTGTGGATTATTCAGGATAGTCCCTCTTATTTTCTTATTGACTGCTACTTTTGTAGATAAGAATGATCTGACATTTCCCTCCAAAAGTTTACTGCCATACTTGTCATATATATCAGCCAAAACGGTTCCAGGAATTACTCCCAAATAGCTACTATACTGTTCTGTAGACGCAGAACTAGCCTCTATACATGGAATGCCTTCTCCACAATATTCCTTAAAATTAATCTCAATAATTTGACGGCCTTGTTCTGAACAGCAGACTCTGAACAAACGATCGATATCCCAAATCTGACCTTCTACAGGAATAGAATTATAATCATCAATTTCTACTGTTTTTATAGTAGCACTCATATCTGCATCAGTGAATACAAGAAAACGATATTTACGAATTGCCTTTTTGTTATACCTTAAGAGATCTACTAAATCTGCACACGGTGTACTCATCTCTATTTCATGGTATAGATTAGTTGTCAGTGCTACATCAAGAAATTTCATGAGCAAGCCAAAATCCTTATTTGCAGCTATTCCGGTAAGTCGACGTTCCAAATCATTACCATCAAAATCCGCAATAATAAGATTCATTGTATTATCGAACTCGTCGTATACATATCCGTCTACCCTATAATTACTACGTCCACTTTTACCTTTATAAAAAGATGGTGTGAAATCAGATAACGCTTCAACATCAATTAGATACTGAGCCATATTATCTACAAAGGATGCACATGACCCTTCTCCAGTAACTGCTGCTGCAGTTTTTATACTCTCTATAAAATCTTTTTTAAATTCAGTAGAATCCATGTTAACATCCTCCCATTTTTATTACTTCTCCCAGCTTTTTATACTAGGGATATCTATCTGGTATTCAGCATTTGTTATCTCTGTTGGAATATCAGCTCTCCGCATTCTCGGAAATGATTCATTTACAACATATACTTGTTTTGAGGATGTATTAAAATACTGTTTATCATATTCTTTCATGTCAATATATCCTGCTGAGCCAAGTTTCAATATTAACTCGTCTGGATTTTCGCCGTGTCGTGAAATCAACTCTATCACCTCATGAACCAATCCATATAACGTGAATGATTTCGGTTGATCCGGTGCACATTTATCGATCCGATAAATGACCAATTCTCCTTCATCGTTTCTATCTAATTGCTCAATAGAAGAAATCGATATCTCTGAAGATGAAGCCCCTGTAGATTTAATCTCATGCCAACAATCTGTATATACAAAATCTTGATCCGCTCCTTCTGAGCCAACCCATCCAGCTAAAGCAACAGACGGTAACATTCCATTCTCTATTTTTTCTTTCAAAAACAACAACTCTCCAATGAGACCTTTTTGTGTGTTACTACCTAACACCGCGTTGCTTTTATGGTCTAATAACTTTAACCACGCATTATATCTGCGTAATACTTTAAGCAATGCTACATCGTCAGTTTCCACATTAGAATATTCTATAATATCTCCTGCCATTGTTATAAAAACATCTTCCTGTTTTCTATCCATCAACGTAAAGGAAATCGCATATTTACCGTCCTTCCTCTGATTATATGCAGCATCGATACATTTTGATGAATCTAGTTTTTTAATAGCTTTTTTGCTCACTATTACCACAGACTTATGCTCTGGCGTTGCATATCGAACATACCATTCAAGAGGATGCTTTACAGACAATTTCAATGCTCCACCAGGATAGTAATTAATAGTATTCCATTTTTCTCTTAATTCGTTTTCTTTACCACTCATTACATATCCTCCTCGTCATCATAATTGTCATAAACGCCCACCCAATTTCTCAACTCAATTAAGTTAACTTTATAATTTGCAGTTTCAGTGGAGCCACTAGTTTTAGGGAAACCAACTCCCAACGCAAATAAAAATTCAGGTAAATCTTTATTCTCGGACTTCGAATAATCAGCTTGTATTATATGTAGCATTAAAATTGGATTTCTATTGGCTATCAAATACGCTTTGTCCGGGATATTTTTCTTATTCTCATTTCCAGGTATGGATCTATATGTTTTTTCCGAATCTTGAATCTCGTCCTTGGATAATCCAATTCGTGTACATCCACCAGCTCCGACACGCAACTTAGTGCCACTCACACTGATCATTTTTTTATCAGCTAAAATTTTTCTTTTTTCTGTCCCTTCAATCTCCAACATTTCATCACCGCACTGCAACGGTTCATTGTACGGAATACCTGTTCCTGTTTTTATTAATACTACGTCCCATCCATTGCTCCAATGATGGCTCTCTATAAATTCCGCAAGTGCTCTACCATTGAAACTCAAATGCCATGGATTTGTCTCGAAATCCAGCAACAATTGAGCTACATTATCCCCAGGAACATTTTTCCAATAATAATGTCCCTTCGTACGTTCTTCATCAAAGAATCTGTCTCCAATACTACTCAACGAATTCACAAAATTTTTAAATGCACTCTCATTTGAAGCCAAAATATTTTTTGATGCTTTTAATCTAGGTGTCTCAAGTAAATTACCAGACACTGTGACAGGGCATGTCAAATCAGTTGCTGTACGCATCTTGTTTCGCGCAGTCACAATTAATGCACCTGGATCTTGTCGAACTTTCAGACCAAAGTCTCTAGGCGTTTGATTTGCATTTCTCATTTTCGAGATTTCTTCCTTAAGTTCAGCTGTAGCTCTAGTAATTTGTCCATACCAATCGATAGCCTCTGGTGTCATCCATACCTTTGCAACATCCCCGTAATTTGATCTATATCCAAACCAACGCCCCATCTGTAACAAAGTATCGTACATCTTTGTATTACGATGAAAATATGTTACACCAAGGCCCTCTAAGGTCAAACCTCTCGACATACTATTTCCTCCTACAGCAATTACACGCAAACCATCATTTTTATGATTACAATAATCTAAACTCGCTGCACCAGTTTTCATATTTACTGCACGAACTTCAATAGGAGAAATTGCTTTGTGCAAATAATTTTTTAGTAAGACCTTCCATTCTATTCCAACAATCCTACTCAAATGATACTTGTCCCAAACAACATGCATCGCTTTTATATTTTTTATTTTTTCACTTTGAGAAAGTGGTAATTTAGCGTAGTTTCGAACATCCGATTTCACCTGATCTAACCATACATTCAGCATTTCTTGTATCTGATTTTGAACATTGGTATAAAGGCTTATATGTACCATCATAGATCTATGTTCTGTAAGGTCCCCTCTATAGTCGCGAATCGCATTTAATAACAAGAAATAATATGTAGCTTCATATAAATCCTCAGGTAAATCTTCTACCACAAAGTCTTTTTTATGTTTTGGAGGAAAACACGCTTCTAACTCTTCTATATCAATCTCCTGAAGCATGTGATCACTATCAGGATTTTCTCCAAATATTCTATCAGTCCCAATATAATTAGTTGGAGCGGATAGGGCATAGATAAAATCAGCTGGAAAGAGATCATCGTCTTTTTCCGGATCGATAAATATATTTGCAAAAGGCGTTGCAGTAATACCTAAATACGTAGTTTTACTGAATAGATTCAATAAACGTCTAATACAGTCATTAATTGCTGCAGGCTGAGAATCTTCGTCTTTTGTATTAACTGATGCGTTATCAGCTTCATCATCAATTAGCATGAGAGGAAGATCAATCTGTCCGGCTGCATTTTGCGTGTTATTATCTGATAGCCACTTGATCAAATTATTTAAAATTCTTTTATTCTTCTTCACCACTAAAATAACAGGGCAATTAACGTTTTCGATTCCCAAATTATTGTTTCTAAGAATGCCGCTGTCAAAATCTTTGGTCACGGAAGTAAATGCAACGATTTTTTTATCTGTTCCGTATCTTCCTACACCAACCAGCTGATTCTTTATACCCTGTTCGGCTTTAGGGTCCAGATAATATTCGCTCTTTCTTCCGGTACATTCAGCATCCAATCTTTCTTGTGTTTGCTTACGTAAATTTTCCTGCATACCAGCTAAGACAATAATAATTCGATAACCCGTATCTGCTGCTTTATTACAAATGGCTGTGTAGTTAGCAGTTTTGCCTGACTGCACATCTCCTAGCACCAGACCTTTTATTGCAAAATGATCTTCTGACGGATCACCACATAAATCTAATATTTCATCAGAAACTTTTCCTAGATTTGTTGTAAGTCTCGGATTCCAATGTTTAATTTCTTCCAGATACTTCTTATATCTGTTCCAAAAGAAGAAGTCAAAATCGGCTCTCTTTGAAGGCAACCATGACTGATGCCCGTTATTACGATCGTTAATATATACCCCAATATCCATCTGGATTACTAATGATTGCTTTAGTCTAGAAATTATCTCTGCAAATTCATCATCAGAAACTGGCATACTAGGCGCAGTTGCATTTCTTAACAAAGTGGCTTCCTCCAAAAATTCTTCTTCTGTAGGAAGAACTTCCTTATAAATATTGTTAACAACTGCGGAGATTATATTTTCTAATTTTTCAACATATGGATTAATCATTCTTCAAAATATCCTCCTTAATTTTTTCTACTATATTATGATGTGTCGAATATGGTTCAATACAAGCAATAGCATCAAGTAGATTATATTTTTCTTGTTTGTCAACACACATCGTAATTATTTCTTGTAGTGATTTTATTATTTCCACATCTGATTGTTCATTATCATTGGTTATTTGCTCATCATTATTCAGATCCACATATAATTGATTAAGTGGCAAACACATCTCAATTTGTTGTAACAACGCATTTAGTGATACCTCTATATCAGGATTCACTTTTATCATTTGTTGCACAATCGGATGTTTACGATTAACTTCATAATAAAATCCGCCCTGTTTATTTTTCATGCGATTCCACACGTGAGTTTCGGTATCGCTTACCTCTTTTTTCCCTCTAAAGGTCCAAGTTCTTTTACTCCGCTCAGCAATTTGATTAATAATTATCTCCAAATTCTTTCTAACTTCTGCCGGAGGCAGTGCGGACGATTTCTTTATGTCTAGAGTCCACAAATCATCTAACATGTTTGGGATATCAACACGGATTCTGGCAAGTTTTGATAAGTCTCCTTGCCGCATCATTCTGAACCAAGTACCCCAAACCAACAATCTTTTGTTCCTGTATACATAAAACCCTTGTTGTTTTCGAAGTCCATCCTTCCCACCAAGCATTTTAATTTCATCTACTGTCAACTTAGATATGTGAGGAAGAATATACGGTCTCACTATTATCTTATTGCCCTTAATAACTAATGTTTCATCATCCATGGCTTGAACACTTTTCTCCGTCAAAAATGGGTCAATTCCTTTAATTTTTTCTCCATTAATTGACAGTTTAAGTTTTGTGATCCCTGATTCGCCCGCTAAATATCTATGATAAACAAGAGAAAGATGATCTCTGACTCTATCGATTTTACGTCCTAACGATAGTTCAAAATTGATCTCACCAGCCTTGAGACGATCTAATTTTTGCCAAACTACTAATATTCCTGATTTATATTTTATCAATTCATCAAATTGAGGTATTTGTTGGATATCTTCCGCATCAAGAACCTTTAAGGACCAATCTCCTACTTCTGTAACATGATCTATATCCCACTGACGTCCCTCCAAATTATCTCCTTGCTTAGAAATAACAGTCAGACATCTACACTGAGATAAAGATGCAGTTTTTAGTCCTAAACCAAACCGTCCTAAATCTTTTTTATCCCTTTCTTCAGTTGGATTCTTACTTCCATATTGCATTGCAACATCAATTCCTTCTTCGGTCATTCCTTTTCCATTATCGAGAATTGCAATATATTCACTGTCTACCGGAAAAAAATAGATATCAACATTCTTTGCATTTGCTGCGATACTGTTATCAATTATATCTGCCACTGCAGCCTCAAGAGAATATCCAATAGCCCTTGTTGACTCGATTAAAGTAGGCGCATAGGGTGGCAAGCTTTTTGTTTTCATTTACAGATCCCTTCCTTAGTTAATTCCTAGTTAAACGGGAGTTTATTTACTTTCATCCGGTATGAATTCCATAATATCCCCGACATCACATTTGAGTTCGTTACAGATTTTTGCTAATACTTCTGTAGTAACATTTTCATCTTTACCTAGTTTTGCAAGTGAAGATGAACTGATTCCTGCATTCTTTCTCAAATCTGATTTTTTCATATTTTTATCAATTAGTAACTTCCACAATTTGTTATAACTCATCTTCATACTGGTTTTACTCCTCTATATTCCATGACCTTCCATATAGTTCACAATTATCATTTAAAATACGAAGAACACAATTCTCCTCAAGAATATTTCTAGTCTCCGACCTGCAGTCATCCTGCTTGTCATAAGCAATAAAGACTTGTTTCTTCGTGCTATTATAAATTTTTATAATTCCATCCTCGACATTCTTTTCGAGATTTTTAAACAACAACGAATCATGTGCCAACGCCAGAAGTGCAGTAGAAAAAAGCATCGCCAAATCATAAACTATCTTTCCTTTATAATTTGATCCTGTTCCCGTATCCATAGGCGTTTCAAATTTATAACTATCATAACGATTGAAATGCATATACGGTAACTTACACTGAGTTGAAAATAAGGACTCATTAAACTCTTTCATTTTATCGTTCAGAGTTACTTCAATTCCTCTCAAAATATCTTCAATGCTACGTCTTGAAACCTCATCCGCATTGGCCTTTTCTTCCTGCAATTCTTTTTGCTTTAAGAACGCTTGATTCTGGGTTCTCAATGCATTTATTTCTCCAGTGATAGCAGAATGTTTATCCAAAAACTCTTTAGAAATATTACCGACAAATCCAAGTTTTTTTATTTGGGCGTTTACTATTTCCAATTGTGCTTTTATTATATCAATTTCATCCTTTATAGCATTCTGTTCACTTTTAAACTGTTCGTCTAATATTTTTGCTAACTTCCGATGGTACTGCTCTACTTCATATAACTTTCGAAGATTCACTGTCGGAAAATATTGTTGTAATACGGCTATATCTGCCTCTGTCGGATACAGACCATATTCCAAGCTCATATTAACAAGTCTGAGTCGCATTTCTTTTGATTGCAGCAACATCTCTAAATTAAGCTTTATTGTTGTTAATTCCACTTAGCGTTTATTTTTCTCAATTTCTTCATCAGTATGACCTTTTTCTGCAACCTCCATTAAAGTTCCCAATTTCTATTCTAACGTACAAATTTCCTGAAGATTTTCTTCATACTTCTTTTTTCCACCGACTAAATTGGAAATAAACTCATATTTTCTTGCAGTATTGTAGGAAACAAGTCTATTTTTATGTTCATCAACGCTCTGTTTGAATACTTCGATATCCTTATACTTATCAAAAAGCGTCAAGATAACATTGATAGATTTTTCCATATTTTGATCCGGAATTCCTTGTAACGGATTAAGTTCATCATAGTTTTTCTTTCCATAGATTCTGAAGAAACTACTAAGAGTTTTCCTAAATGATATTCCGGCAAAATCCATGTTGTAGTTAATCTTTAACCAGTCAGCAAACTCTGTTTTCGTATAACTCTTATCTGTTCTATGATAATGCTTATCACAAATATAGAAGGTATCACTATCACTGGTATTCTCTCAAAATAATATCTGATACCATTAAACTCAAAGGCAAAGAGTATTGAGTGATTACCTTCTTGTTTAACGCCATCACTTTTAACATAGGTATCTCCACCGAACATAAAATCAATTGCCAGTAACGCTGAAAACTTACCTATTGACATAGCTCCATCGTTCTTACCCAGAACTACATTTAAGCCTTCCTTAAATATGATAGGAGGTCGTTCTTTACCCTTTTCCTTAAACGCGGAGACTTCATTTCTATAAGCATAAGAATACCTCTCCCTCATCATTTATGGTCTGTAGCTCCTAAAGTATAAAAACAATCCATAACAGTCATAAAATCTGTTACATCAGTCAGTAATGGTCTATTCTTAATTGCATCAAGCACAATTGGAACCTGTGCTAACGTACCCTTTTTATATGAATATAATTTATTAGGTAATTGCATCAAATACCTCACATCTCTGGACAAAGTACAATACTACAATCTGGCACAAAATCTCATCCATCAGACTAACCTTATGAATTTTCTGTGCGAATTCGTTAAAAATATCGACCCTAGACTTCTTTACCTTCTTTAATTTCTTATACATAGCATGTATTTGATCTTGCGCTTCATCATAATCAATCTCACCACTCTTATCTGCGTTTGTCATAATCTCCCTTATGCGAACATAATACACATTTACATAAGAATTGATTGTCATATATAGTGCAAAATTGTCTTCAGGATTTATTTTCTGTGTTATCTCTTTAGGATCAAGAGAAGCATCGGATAAATCCGTCTGATTCAGCTTTTTAATCTTTTTCAGGACATCAACTATTCCTTTTTCAAGTGACAAGTTTTCTAATAACGTTATATTTTGTCCATGCCCAACTAAAATCTTTTTTACTCCACTCAATTGCTTTGTAACCTTTGTGCTGAAATCAATTGAATATGTGGCATAGCAATTCGGATATAGCGCAAGAAGATTATTTACTTCTGGCACTTTTTTCTCATCTATTAAAGACACCTCATAAGATGAATCTATCTTTCCTGCTCTCAAAATCATAAGTTCCCTTCTGCATCCCGGAAATGGGCAAGTATGATTGGCTTCGTTCACAAGATAATCATCATATTTATTTTTTAATTCTAATGCATTTTTATGCTGTGCCTGTTTTTCAAGAGCACTCTGCTGAACAAGGCCAGCCGAAGAACGAATTATCTCAACGAAGCAATCTGCTAAAAGTTCACCTATATTCGCTTCCATTACTATTGCGTCATATACCTTGAAATCATCTGCCAAAAGTTCTCTTACCGTTACAGACCTTTGATTAATTGCTTCTACGAACAAATCTTTATCAAGTCTATAAACAATACTCTCTGCAAACTTTTTGCTTAATCCACGCTTTGAATAATTCCGAAGCGTGTTTTCTTTTGTCAGTTTAGTTGACGGGGTCTTCTGTGTATCCCACTCCTCCTCTGACACATCTGTAATCATGGCAATCAAATCATGGAAAAAATAAGAGACCTATACACCATCAGATATTCGCTTTTTCAGTATTGAGAAAAAATCTTTAAATTCCACGAAGCACAACTTCTTCCGTTTTAAACCATGATGATCCACGATGATCCAAACGAGATCCAATCTGACATAGGCTATTTTATATACTTGTTTTGACAAAAAGAAACAACACTGTTCAGGTAAAAACCTATTAACTATTATATCAGCCAGGTGTCCGTTCGTCAAATTTAATATTTGCGTTATGGATATTTTAAATTTTTATCAAATTTCTATAGCGTGATATGGACTCATATATCAATTCACCAGCTTCGTACCCACGTGGTGTGTTCATAATTGATATATGAAAGCACTATTAAATAGAGTGCCAACTTTCGAACGGCTGGTCACCGGAAAGAAGCGGAGTTATCCGCACGAGGTGATCATCTTATGAAAAACACTGGCAGCCATATCGGTTATCTCCGCTTCGGTTCAAATGCCGAAAGGAGAAAATCGAACAGCAAACAAAGTAAATCAGAGTAAAGAGTATCGTATCTATATCAAGGAATCCAAGAGCTGAGTGGATGTCAACAAGGAGTTCTATACGAACTACTACCGTGAAATCAACGCCTATCGCAAATGTCAGCAGGAACATGGTTGTTGCGTCTGCCCTGCAAGCAAACGCTACTTATGTAACATGGATTGTTTAACCTGTCCTTATGCAAAGGCTGGAGACCAGCTTCCCCTCGATAACACCGTGAATGACAGCGATGGAAACGAAAAGAGCTGGCTCAACGATGTTTCGGATGAATCTGCAACTATCGTTGAAGTGTTGGAGGATGCAGAACTTATTCACGCCCTCTACGCAAAGCTGAACGAGTTGTACCTTCAGGATGCTATCATCAAGACAATCAACCAGATGCTTGGAGACAAAAGTAGCTATCAGGTATAGCTACAGTTAAACATTGCTTCAGTCATCCGAGCTTCGTAGGTCACTTCCAGAACATCGACGAGAAGCTGATAGCCTTGCAACAGGAGCTCATCCAGAAGGCTCAGAGCAAAGAAGCCTATGACGAGATCGCTGATGAAATATTCAGGCTTCGAGAACTGCACCAGCAAACCACTGTCGATACTTCCACAAGAGACGAGCAGATAAAGCGAATCAACGACCTGCAGGATTATATAGCACAGCAGACTACTCACCTCACCGAATTTGATGAATCGCTAGTGCGACGCTGAATCAAACAGATAACCATCTGGGATGACCACATCACTGTCGAATTGAAATCCGGTGTTAGTATCGATGTTGATGCATAAGTCCCATAGACGCACAAAAACTCCCCATCACTGGATAATTTTCGGTGATAGGAAGGCTCTACTTATGCTAATTCTTTTATTGCATATATTGCGACAACCGATAATGGAATCGACATTATTGCAAAAGCAACTGGCCATCCTGATAGGGATGCAGATATATTACTTCTCTTCGCCAATTCCGATACTCGACATATCAAATTATCTTCGCACATATTATCCATATTTTACCTCGCTCTTATATAATAACCTTTTTTCAATATAATCGTACCACCATTTACTGCTCCGCCTAGAGAACCTGATGCCTTTTTCATTGGATAAGTTTTATTAGAATATAGCGAAAGCAATGCCGTATACGCGTCAGCTATACTCAATGTACAACCAATGCACTTAAATACTTGTAATATCATTTTGGATAACCTCCGTTATTATCATCAATATCTTACTAATTGCATCCATGGCTTCTTCACCAGATCTTTCAAGCAATTTTGCGAATTTTAAAACAGCCTCCAACCTATCTTCCATAGGAAATTTATTTTCAGACGCATCAGGTGCTGCTATTTCTGTATAGCTCAACAAGCGTTTTCCAACAAGATAATTATCATATCTACCATTACACTGCTTAAGTAAATAAGTAGCAACACCTTTTAAATGAGGGCCTATTGCAAATGTATCCACAATTTTTTCTGGGATTTTGACTTCTACCACCTTATCATCACCATAAACCATTGGTGTCTGTATCTGTACACCATATCTCGAATAAAGATTCAGTGATACACTCCTGACGCCTTCTCTTATATCATAAATAGCGTCAATGGCTTTTATTGTTGAATCAGCGAATTCGATTTGTATATTCTTAGAAATAAGCATTTTTATCACCTCCTCTAGTAATATTTATTATCAGTGTTTATAATAATTATATTGTTTTTCAGCTCAATCGCCAATACTTTCTATTACTGAAGTTTGTAATATTATTATTAATAAGTTTTTTACACAAAAACCCTCTCGGCTATAATAACCGAGAGGGTTTTGTGAGTTATTTATGTCATTTTCTGTATCCGGTACACATAATATCTTCAACTGTTATTTCACATCCTACCTCATCTACAAATTGGTCTAATGCATTATTAATGAATTCGTGTAACAGCCAGTTCTGTTTTGATTTCATGTATTTGCTAAATAATTTCGGGTTATATCTGACCAATTCACTTATCCAATGAAACACAGCAAAAATCAATACTGTTGACGGCACATTTGCTAAGTTGTCATTACCTGAAACTTCTTTTTTTATGTACCATAATTTTGCCTCACCAAATATGTAAAAAAGATAATCTCTAGTCTTTTCGTGATATTTGTTTAGTGCTTTTTTACGCTTCTCAACTGGCTTGTGAATATCCCAATTGAATCTTTTTTTCATTCTAATAACATATTTATCATCAACACCTAGGTCTCTTTCAAACTTCGATGGCAAATTCTTAAGAACCTTAGCATTGGCATACCTTCCAGAAACTTCGAATTTAATCCATACTTCCTTAGAGTTGTCTTTTTTTTTACGAACACAAGCTTGCTGATAGGAATGAAAATCTCCGGTTTGGAAAAAGTAATGCAATATGCTCTATGAACACATGGAATATTATAAAGTAATTCCACCATTGTATAATGGTCTGTAACTATATTATGACCGTGATATCTCGACAACTCAGGTAAAACTCCAGCACCTTTTATCGATGTATACACCTCTTTTATATTTGTCCTATTAGTATCATCTCTAACAGACGATATTCCATGGTCTTTTTATTTGCTATCATCAACACCTTTATATCACAATAACCCCTTAGTTGCGTTTAAAATAATACAATAATATGATGTTAGTGGTCGTGCGTTATCCGGAAGTTCCTGTGACGCTAAATAGAAACTATGCGCCTGTTTCCAATAAAATAAGGCATCGCTAGCTCCAGCAATTGATTGACGCTTTAAAAACAACGCCACATATTCCCAACATGAATTTGTCAATATAGTCCTACTTCCATATTTAGGTTTATTCACAGATTTCATAAGTTCGCAAGATTTACTGTTAATACAAATATCTTTGAACATTTCAACTCTCTCTTTCAATGTTATCTATTCCACTGCCAAGTCTACCTCTTGGTATCGAGTAGCTTAAACTGCGGTCAACGCTGACAACAATCCCAGTGCCACAACCTATGACATCTAATTTACAGCCTAACCCCTACCGTATTTTTTCAGCCATATACCTTTTCTCTAATCAGACCGAAAAGTAGATATGTTTTCATACAAGAAAACTGAGCTTTCCGCAAGGTTTCTCTGATGATGCCAACCTTACAAAAAGCCCGGAAATACGCCATTTCTCAGCCTTTATTTATCTTTTCTTGACAACAAACAAAGGCTCTCCACATGATACGTCCCTGGGAACATATCTACTGGTTGAACAGCTCCTAGTTTATAACCAAGGTTTCTCATGATTTCCATATCTCTTGCTAGGGTTGCTGGATTGCAGCTAACATAAACGACTTTGTTTATTCCCATTGAAGCTAAGTCTCTCAAGAAGCTTTCTTCACACCCTTTACGTGGTGGATCGACAATAACTGCATCCAGTTTTATATTTTGTGAGATTAGTTTTTTAATTATATCTTCACTTTTTCCTAATAAGAATTCTGCATTATTTATGTTGTTATTTTTTGCATTTTCTTTCGCATCACGAACTGCCGCTTCTACTATTTCTATACCATAAACTTTTTTCACTTTTTGTGCTGCGAATAAACTTATCGTTCCAATACCACAATATGCATCAATTATTGTATCGTCTTCTTTTAGTTCGGCTAATTCTAGCGCCTTACTATACAAAACTTCTGTTTGGATTGGATTTACTTGGTAGAACGAGCGTAAAGATATCTTAAACTCTATTCCTCCCAAAATATCAACTATATAATCTCGTCCAAATAATTTTTCAGTTTTGTCTCCAAATATAACATTAGTCTTTTTATCATTAATGTTCAACATTACGCTAACTATTCTATCATCTAATTTCGTAAGTCTTTCTACAAACTCGTCAAGATTTGCAAATCTCTCTTTAGCAATTATCCCTATCATAATTTCACTTTTGCTAGAATTTGTTCTAAACATTATATGGCGAATTGCACCTTTGTGACTCTCTTCATCATATACTGATAAATCTAATTCAATTATCAAACTACGAATATCATTCATTAGTTTATTGTGTTCATCATATTGAATAAAACATTTTTCAATATTAATCACATCATGACTACGCGGTTTGTAATAACCCATTCGTACTTCATTATCCACTTTTTGAACTGGAATAACTGATTTATTACGGTAGTGATATCCATTCTTCATTCCCAAAGTTGGTAATACTTCGACACTATCTGCACCTAAGGTTTTGTTCATAATATTTTGAACTTTTTTTGTTTTAAAGCGTAGTTGTTCTTCATAATCCATATGTACTAAATTAGCTCCTGATGTTTTTGGCACTCCTTCAACACGCTTATCAGAAACTTCTATTATATTTAACACTTTACCATAGCCAAGATTCTTTTTTAATTTTATTATTTTGAATTCAATAAATTCCCCCTCTATCACATCTTCAATAAAAATAGGGAAATTATCTACTTTTACTACTCCAAGACCATCATGAGTATAATCAATGATGCGCCCTGTTAATATATCATTTTTTTGCATATTAGTCCTTTCTAATTCATTCAAGATAGCAGCTTTATAATCTATCTTCTACTATTAAAAAATTTATCTAATTTCTAATTTTTATAAAAAAAGAACAGCAATAGGAAACTTTATCTCCTACACTGTTCTCCTATTAATTATATATTTACTATATCGAAATTACATAATAAATATTTATTCAATTACATACTTACACCAATTACTTTTATACCATTAACAAATTCAAGGTTTTTAATTTGTTTTGTTAATTTTTCAATATTAGTGTGCTCGGCATCTATTTCTAACGAAATAATTATAGTTGCTCGAGCATTAATTGGTACTGTTTGGTGGATAGTAAGTACACTACATTTTTCATCATTGACTATTCGTAATATTTTACCTAAAATTCCAGGAATGTCATCAACATCTATTGATAATGACAAAATAGACTGTCTTTGAACATCTTGAATTGGAAAAATCGTATCTTTATACTTATAAAAAGCGCTTCTGCTTAAATCAAATCTTTTTGATGCTTCCAAAATAGATAGTTTAGGATTTTCTTCAAGAGCTTTTTTCATAATCAATGTTTTTTTTACTGCTTCAGGTAATACATCTTCTCTGATTATATAATATACTTTTTCTTTATCCATAGTTTTGCCCCTATTCTACAAATTCAAACTCACCTTTTAGAATCTTAACTGTATCGCCATTTTTACATCCGCGTTCACGCAATGCATCATCTACTCCCATAGAACGCATTTGTTGCGCGAATCTTCTTACAGATGCATCACGATTAAAGTCTGTCATTAAGAATGCACGTTCGATACCTGGTCCACTTACTACATAAGCACCTGTATCATCTCTTGTAATCTTGAATGTTTCATCTTTTGGTTTATGTTTATAAAGAACTCTATTTTCCATACTTTCTTCTTCAGTATCAAGTTCATAAAGCATATTAGGATCCGTAGAATCTAATATATCGCTTATTTTATAAAGTAGGTTATCTACATTTGTTCTAGTAAATGCTGAAATTTCTACAATATCAACTTCTTCACCATCAGCTGCTAATTTAGCTTTAAATTCTTCTAGATTTTCTTGTGCTGCTGGAATATCCATTTTATTAGCTACCACGATTTGTGGACGTTCTAACAAACGCATATTATATTCACCTAGTTCTTGATTAATAATTTTATAATCTTCATATGGATCACGACCATCAGTTGCTGACATATCTACTACATGAACTATTACTTTAGTTCTTTCAATATGGCGTAAAAACTGATGTCCTAAACCTACACCTTGACTAGCACCTTCGATAAGTCCTGGAAGGTCAGCCATAACAAAACTACGGTGATCTTTCGTTTCAACTACTCCTAAATTAGGAGCTAAAGTTGTAAAATGATAGTCTGCAATTTTTGGTTTAGCTTTTGAAGTAATTGATAGTAATGTTGATTTCCCTACTGATGGGAATCCTACTAAACCAACATCGGCCATAAGCTTAAGCTCAAGAGTAAGATTACGTTCTTCTCCTGGTTCACCATTTTCTGCGATTTCTGGAGCTGGATTTGATGGTGTTGCGAAACGGCAGTTACCACGTCCACCACGTCCTCCGCGTGCTACTATTACTTCTTGTTCATGTTCTACAAGGTCAGCAAGTACTTCTCCTGTATCAGTATCACGGATAACAGTTCCTGGTGGTACTTTTAGATATAAATCTTTTGATTTACGTCCATGCATACCTTTACTCATTCCGTTTTCTCCATTTGGTGCAACGAATTTTTTCTGATAGCGATAGTCCATAAATGTTCTAAGCCCTTCGTCAACTATAAAAACAACGTTGGCTCCACGACCACCATCTCCTCCCGCAGGCCCACCTTTAGGAACATACTTTTCACGTCTAAACGCTACTAGACCATTCCCACCGTCACCCGAACGGACAAATATTTTTACCTCATCTAAAAACATACTATTCTCCTATATCTCTTTTTCTTTTATAATTTCTATTAAAAACTATTCCTAATCACTCTTTACAAGTATACATATCCCATTTATTATATCATAATTTTTTATGGAAAAATACTATTAAATAGTTTCAAAACAAAAAAATAACGGCTGCCTAGCAACCGCAATGTACTCCACAGGCAGGACTCGAACCTGCGACCCTCTGATTAACAGTCAGATGCTACTA
>ERZ773043.364-NODE-364-length-26344-cov-8.649854_pt1 | contig 26344 bp, 23 predicted proteins | sample MGYA00580636_ERZ773043 | MGnify/ENA primary metagenome ERZ773043 (study PRJEB29015, sample SAMEA2737992) | human oral metagenome | biome: human oral; feature: human-associated habitat; material: dental | place: China | collected 2065 ...
GGGCAACGCTCGCCAATGTGAGGAAAAATCCTCTTAACCATACCGGCATTGGCAATTTTACCCACAGAAAGGGGTAATCATGAAAAGGACTCTGAGGCTCGCTGAGGTTAAGGCTCTTTTTGGATCAGAGTTGGTTTTTGAAACTCGGGACTGCTTCTTAGCAAAGCAGTTCGGCAAGTACCTGCCGAACTTGGTCTTTGTCTTGTCCAAGGAGTTTTCCTTGGATAAGGACGGCAAGCCGGTTTCGCCGGTCAAGTTCGTCCGTGACATTAACGTCACGGACAACCTGAACCTCGTGTTCAACGGGAACCCCAAGATTATTTTTGGGGACTACTGGATTTCCCGCAAAGGAAGTCGGTGCTTCCGCCCCAAGAACCCTTTGGATGCCAAGCACCTGCTAGTGAAGGTAGCTTGGGGCGGAGCCGATGAGACTCACGGGTCTCGCGGTAACTACCCCGAGGATGTTCCGGCGGGAGTGCTGTATTTCCGGCACGCCCGCTCGAATGCGGGGGGCATGGGCTATGACTACTGGGTTGTCCCAGTAGACTACCACGCCTCTTACTTAGGGGCTGAGGAGTATGACTCCTCAGTCGAGACGGCCGACACTGCAAGTGTCAGCAAGGAGGTGGCAGCCGAGAATCGGCGTCGTCACGCCGACTTTCTGCGTGAGCAGGAGGCAGAGGCTGATCGCCTCTACCGTGCAAAGCTCGACACCGAGGCGGCGTCGAGGCGGCAACGGGAAGAGTTCCTCCCGCAGCTTCAGGAAATCGACCGGGGGCTGGCAGAGCTTAGCCAGCCCCAGCCATCCGGGCGGGTATATTGCCAGCCCCGGATCGAATTCGGGGAGACCACCTTTAGCATCGGGGCGTGTGATCAGCCCCGATACTACTGCCAGGAGCAGGTCACGAAAGCGCAGGAGCTGTTGCGCTTCCGCCGGGATGCAGTCGCCTCTGACGAGGCAAAGATCATCGCCGATACTAAGGCGCAAAGGATCTTTTTGCCTCGGTTTGAGGCACTGAAGCCCCGCCTCCACCGGCTTGGCTGGAGCTTCAAGTTCCAGCCGGGGCGTTTTGGTGACTCCAAGGTTTGGGTCAATGATTATTCATTTGACCTATCCGAGGAGGGGCTAACCCGCCTCAAGGCCATCCTCACCGAACGTGAGGATGAGCTCGCCGAGGCGGAACGCCTAGCGAGCAACGAGGAGCGCATTAAGCGCCTCCTTGATGAGGCTAGGTTTCCGGATGACCTCCGGTTCGTCTTTGACGAGTCGGAGGCAACCGACCAGGAAATCAGAAAGGAGGCGCAGGCCATCCTCGCCGCCAACGAGGCGGCGGACGAGCTCGGCGACGAGACGTGGCATGAGCTCGTTCACTGCGGCTATGCCCGCAGATGCTCCGCCATCGAGCGGACGCTGAAACAGTTCGGGGGAGCCAACATTAAGCTAAATATTGGCTCCCAATCAGGGTCGAGACGATTGGCCGGCTTCTTAGCCGGCTAGCCCTGGCCCCGAGGATGCGCTATTTTGCGCGTCCTCACCCTCAGCCCCCAGGTTTCGACCTGGGGGCTATTTAACTTGAAATCATCTACTCTAGATCAAAGAAAACACCCCGGCACTCGTAAGTACCGGGGCCAACACTACCACTGAGACGACCTCCAATCACTCTCAGCGCAACTAATCAAGTTGCGCTCTCCTCTCGCTTGACGAAAGAGCCAACCCTTGCGGGAAAGCTCCTCCTTGAAAATCTTTATTGCTTGCCTCACCTCCTTCTTGGTCGGCGGCCTGTCTCCCTCAACATAAGCTATGTCGAGGACTAATGTTTTAGTCTTCTCTCTTGATTTAGTCCAGAGAGAAAACCTTGTTGCCGGATGCCAACAGTCACCTCCTTGCACCCAGAAATCCTGGATCATTCCAGATCGACCTCCCCTGAAACTTTCTGTCCCTCCTTCCAATAATAGAAACTCAATAGTGTTGAATTTCTTAACGACACCACTCAGCAGCTCGGCCATGATGGCCTCCCTTCCGTAGCCATAGGCTACATCGGTCGCCGCACGGCTTCTCCGTGCAGTCGGTCAAGCCTACCTAGCACTGATCACTAGTTAAGACCAACCGACCGCACAGAATATGGGGATGTCCGGGGGGGTAGAGAGAGTGACAGGAGCGGGCGGGCCGGAAAATAAGCAGGCTCGGGATTGGCTCGTCACACAGTGTAGCTAAAGGTACGAAGCAGCTAGCTCACAACTATATTTTCATCATAATACACCGGAATTGCAAGCATAAGCGGCTAGAGCTGCTTAAGTTAACACCCTAACTGCAACAATTTACCTTAAAAACTTCAAGTGGCGTTAACGTGGGGCGCCTACATTAACACCCTAACTGCAACAATTTGCCTTAAAGACTTCAAGCGGGGTTAAGCCGCCTAGACGCTTTCTGGGTCTGTTGTTCAATAGATTTTCTAAGTCTAATATACATTAGAGCCGTAAGCTTTTTGAAGTCAGTGCCTTTAGGATAAAAATCTCTAATTAGCCCATTAAAGTTTTCATTCCTGCCGCGCTAACTGGATTTATACGGGTCAGCAAAGTAAATATCTGCAGCCAGTGTTTTCTCAAGTGGCACGGCCAGCTGCTAAACTCAGCCCCCATTGCCGTAAGTAATGGTGGCAACATTACTTTTGCTAAAGACTCTTTTCAATATCCACCTTGGTTTGTTTGGTAATACTGGCGGCATTGTAGCCAATAACTAAACTAATAGAGCCTAATCCGGACTTACGCTCGGTACGGTATGGGTTAATAGCTATACATCTTGCTATTGTAGCCTCTGCCGTGCCTTTTAACGCCCTCTTTAGCCTTACGAATGGTACTAACCATAACTTGGGCCCGCGGTACTTGCGGGCTATCTAGGCTGGCAATGGCCGGTATAGTAACGCGGCTGGTCTATTCTTATCCCGTTTTCGACCCGGGCAGCCTTTGTATTTGCTCCTCAATAAAGCTATTAACCTCACGGAGAGATAGTACTGGTTGAGCGTCCAAGCGGCTTGGCAATGGCAGCGTATGATTCGCCATTCTTTAACCTATTCTCGATAACTATACGTTCATCGCAGCAAAGTTGCATATGCTTGTTGTTAGACACGTTTCTAACGTCCTTTCCGGTTATATTAGACTTTCCAAAAATCCATTAAACCACGGGGCTAAAATTGAAACGTGTCTTTATTATTGAGCTTATCCTTTGCGGTTGAGGTGTTAATGGAGGGGAGACATAGACTCTATGCATTTTTATGATATAATATACAAATGAGACGTGCATTTTTTCCCGAAACAGAGTATGATTTGGCTGCAATTTTACGTGTTAATGAGAAGAATGCAGATTATCTAAATGGTGCCATTGATCCTTCGGGCGAAGGAATAAGAAAGATGGCGACATGCGCATTAAAAGAGATAAGAAGAGGTGTTGATGGTTTCTGTGGTGGCTACGGAACAGGTTTTCCGTATCATTCATCAGAAAAAGGCGGTCAAGTCATTAAGGATCAACCGGAATTTACACGCTACACTGGCGAGTTGTCGAATTTGATACGCAGAGAGATGGCTGTTAGGGCTTTATGGCCATGTCCGAGTTGTCAGTTAGGAGCTGATTTTACCCCGTCGCAATGCGCCGACTGCAACATAACCCCACTAAAACCTCGTACTATCATGAAAGTCATGCCGGATATGGATACTTTCGTGATCTGTGATGAAAATGACAAGAAAACGCGCGACGCTATTTGGTCAGTTGCTCAAGACAAAGGGTTTACGCAGTCTGATTTCAATACTAATGAGAGTTTGACGCGAATTGAAGGGGTGCTTGATGCGTGGGCAGAGGGGCGTAAACCAGCAAGCTACTTACCAATAGATCTGCATGTTATAGATAAGAATGATTTTATACAGGCTTGTGCCGATATAGGCGACGGCAAACTTACTCATCCGACCATATGGTCAATGTATGCAGAATGGAAAAATAATAAAAGTATTGATTTTTGGTTTGACTTTGTGTTTAGCGTGACACCCTACCCAAGAGTGACAGATGCCGAAATATTAGATGCGATTGACGAGGCTCGCTCAAGACTGACGAGATGCTATAGCGTTGATCAATTAGTTGATATTGTAATGAAGCAAAGCTATCGTGCTCGTCAACTTTTGCAATATGAGCCAACGATGGAGGCGCTGAGAGAGAAGTTAAGCTCATGGCAGCAGATCTGATAGACCTACATACCCACACAAATTGTTCGGACGGCGATTATGCTCCGGCTGAATTGCTGCGCTTAGCAAAAAAACGAGGTATAAAAACCATTGCTATCGCTGATCACGATACGGTTGATGGCTATGATAAAGAGTTATTTTTGCTGGCAAAAGAGCTAGAGATTGAATTAATCCCAGGAATAGAGTTTTCGACAATTGACAAAGAAAGCGGACAAAAGATTCATGCATTAGGTTTGGGGATTGATCTGGAGAATAAGGTACTGAGGGAAAAATGCACACAACTGCGCGCCGATCGAATTAAGCTGATGGGGCAGATTGCAGAAAAATTGGCGAGCTGCGGTTTTATTTTGCGGGTAGACGAGTTGGTGGCGTCCGGCGAGATTATCACCAAGGCGCATATTGCGCGCGATGTTTTGGCAAATGAAGCGAATCGACATCGGCTGATTAAAGCGCATGGAAGTATGCCGCTGCAAGGCGAATTCATTGAGAAGTGGTTGATTAAAGGCTGCCCAGCGTTTGTGCCAAAAACGAAGCCGCTATTAACTCATGAGGCGATTGATATAATCCATCAGGCTGGTGGAGTATCATCGTGTGCGCACCCAAGTTTTAATGTTATGAAGGGCTTTTCGCTTGAGTGCATGAAACAGCTAATCTTGCGCAATAAATTTGACGCAGTTGAAGCGATCAATATACAGTACGACAAAGAAAACGGCGATCGGCGATTTGATATGGTTCAAGAATTTACGCAATTTGCGGAAGAGAACGATTTGCTGATTACCGGCGGCTCGGATTATCATAGTGACAATCACGAGCTTTGGGGAAATATGCCGAGCCTAGGTATGGCAGATGAGGCAGTGCGCCCGGGGCAGGAGATGGTGGATAGCTTAAATTTACTTGTCACTTCTCGTGCTACGACTGCTGAGTAGCCGGATTTGGGAATTATTACTACGAATCTGCAGAACGAGACCGTCTAGGCTATTTGTTTCGTGCTTGCCCTCTGGAAAGGGTGAAAGTGGTACGGGGCTATTTTTATGGTGCGTTTTCTGCAAATTAACACTAGTCTAGTGTTGGTGCAGGGTTGTGCGCAATTTTTCCACTAAGCCATAAACACTAGATATGGGCACGCTATATATAGCGTGTGTGCAATGCGGTATACTGGAATAGAGAAAAGGAGAACGATATGGGTTGGTTACGAAATTTCATATTTGGCGTAGATCCGGCGCATGATGACGCGGGTCTATCAAAACAGGTACGAGATTGGGAGGCAGAGAAAAACAACGATATGTCGCCGCAGCCAGACGATGCAGCGGATAGTGAAAAAGGGCAAGAGAAAGAACGGTATGACGGCAACCAGCATACAGAGCCAAGCGCGTACCGAACCGCGTCAGGCGCGAAAGTACTGCCAACGCTTACTGTTGATCGTGTTGAGCCGCACCTGTCTAATAATCTTGCAAATTTAGAATTATGGATTACGCTGCATAATCGCTCGCCGTACGATATTGAGATTACTAAGGTTGATCTGCTGAAGCAGAGTGCTGATCCAGATCGATTTTTGCGCGCCGGCGAATCGCACGAAATCCGTGTGTACCGCGGACAAACGCCGCGCGATCGTGCATACACCAAAGCATATATTGACGTAAAAATTACAGGGACGGGTGACTATTTCCGCCAAGAATATATGATTAACTATGATCTGAAAACGAGCGGTGGTGCGAATTGGTATGTGCCGGATGCACTGCGAAAATCATTGCCGCCGCGGGACATTTAAGGAGTATGATGCGATATGAGAATTTTTTATACTGATGGCAGTGCTAGCCCAAACCCGGGACCAGGCGGGTTTGCGGTGATAGAAAACAGTAGGCCGGTAGCGCTTGGCTCGGAAGACGGCGAAACGACGAATATTCGCATGGAGGGGTTTGCACTTGTAGCGGCGATGCGGCTAGCGGCAGGGGAGCCGTGTGAAATTCATACCGATAGCGAGTTTTGGATCAATGTACTAACGAAATGGGCGCCAGGCTGGGAGGAAAAGGGTTGGCGCAAAAAAAATGGCGAGATCAAAAACCTTGAGCTTGTGCAGCAGGCGTACGAATTATATCGCACGGTGCAGCCTAAGCTCGTATGGGTGCGCGGGCATGTCGGGCATGAACAAAATGAACGAGCAGACGAGTGGGCGAATAAAGCACGCCAGGGCGCGCGGCTATAATAGTTTGACAAAACGTATATTTTATTGATAAGATATATCAATATGAGTGAGTTGTGGTTGCCAAAGCGGGTGTCGGTAAGTTGCGATGACTACCGTGACGATACCAGTCTAGACGATAATTTAGCACTGGCAGTTGTTCATAAGATTGCCTATGACGGTAAGATGCAAGCGATTCATTACAGTGTAGCAACGGGACATGAAAACTGTCACGAGGCATTGATGAAGCGCGTTGGCCACGCCGGCCGTTATTTCCCGTTACCTAAAGAAGCGGCTGAGCCGCAGGCGACGGTTTGCGGGGTTCGAGACGACCCTATCTTGGGCGTGATATATGGAACAAAAGGCGCACCTCAATATGACGCGGAATTATCACCGGTACAAACGAGAGGCATGCTTAAGCTCGGCGCATATATTGTTGCGGGTGTATTGTCTTCTCCTCGCGAGCACATACATGAACTTGGCGGGCAGCCGTTTACGCTAACTAGCGACCAGATAGGCGAATGGCGTCAGCGGTTTTTGCCGTATGTCACTGAACAACCGCGCCCGCGGTAGGTTTTCGTCTATAATAGAATTATGAACCAGAGACTCGCTCTCGAAATTTTGTTGCATGGCGAAAGTGCGCTGTTAACTGGACCGGCAGGGGCAGGCAAGACGTTTGTGCTGAACCAATTTATTCGTGCGAGTAAAGACGAGGGAAAGTATGTGAGCGTGACGGCAACGACCGGGCTAGCGGCGACACACCTGGGCGGCACGACGATTCACGCCTGGGCGGGGATAGGCGTACTGGATTATCTACCGGATCGATTCGTCGATCATATTACGAAAGGACGGCGTGAAATCATCGAAAAAACAGATATTTTGATCATTGATGAGATTAGTATGCTGCACGACTACCGTCTAGATATGGTTGACGAAGTATGCCGTCTGGTGCGTAAGGCGCCGGACGTACCGTTTGGCGGTATTCAGGTAGTAATGTCGGGCGACTTCTTCCAATTGCCGCCAGTGAATCGGGCAGGCAGCCGTGAGGGTAGCTTTGTGGTGCACTCGGATGTGTGGCGCGAGCTGAATCCAGCAATTCTGTATTTAGATGAACAATTCCGTCAGCATAAGGGTGATGCGCTCCTTGATATTTTGACGAGTTTGCGGGCGAATGACCTGCGTCGTCATCACGCTGAAACATTGCTGGATCGTACCGAATACGAGCCGCCAACGGACGCTGACTTGACAGAGCTCCATACGATGAATGTTGACGTCGATCAAATCAATAGGCGAAGGCTGGCAGAGCTAGCGGGTGACGAAGTGCGGTATATACAACATACCACTGGCAGCGTGCATTACGTTGAGAACTTGCAGCGTAGTGTGCTTGCGCCGGTAGAGTTAGTGCTCAAGCTTGGCGCCCTCGTTATGGCGGTTAAGAACGACCAGAGTAAACGCTATGCGAACGGCAGTATCGGTATGGTAGTTGATTTTGAGTCGGGAACAGACTATCCAGTAGTGCAGTTCCGCAACGGCAGGACGATAGTAATGCAGCCGGATACGTGGGAATTGCGCGATGGCGAAAAAAAGCGGGCAAGTATCAGCCAAATTCCGCTGCGCCTAGCGTGGGCGATTACAGTGCATAAGAGCCAGGGTATGACACTTGATGCGGCGCGCATCGACCTACGCAAAGCCTTTGTGCCTGGTATGGGCTATGTAGCGCTCAGCCGCGTGCGTAATCTCGACAACCTATACCTGACGGGTATCAACCGCACAGCCCTCCAGATGAGCGACGAAGCATATACGATTGACGAGCGGCTGAAAATGCGTGCAGCAAACGATCGCGAACGATTCCAATACTTGCAAAGAAAAGCTGAAGAACGTGCCGTTAAGCCGCTAAAAAACCTGAGTAAAAAGAAATCAAGCAGCTGGTCTGAAAAAGTTGCTAAAATGCGCGAGACTCATCCGAACGCATACAAGCCGTGGCAGCCGCAGGACGACGAAGCGCTAAAACTTGGATTCATTAACGGCGAGTCGATTGAGAATTTGAGCGCGCAGCTCGGTCGCCACGAAGGTTCAATCAGAATGCGGTTGCAGAAACATTTTGGGGAAGACGCGGTGCAGTAATGAGTATAGATGTTTGCTATAGGTGTATCTTGCTCTAATATTGACTTTTTATCAAATTTTTGTTAAAATAAAAACTCATAAGATACAAGAATAAAAATGGTTAAAAGTAAAGAACTAGGTTTGTGCAGTGCGGCTGATAGAGATCGATACGATAGATATTTTTATGGTGCCACTTCTAGGTTGGTGAACGGTATACCGCTTCCAAAGACGGTCGTAGAGAGAACCCGGGAGCGTTTTGCTAGAAATATATACGACAGTTCGGAGCATACTGACGCTTTAGGACGAAAATTTCCGAGCGGAACCTTTCTATTTCATGGTGCAACAACTTCGCATATAGTAAAAATCCTAAATAGTGGATATTTGATGAATGCGCACGCAATTGATGCGAGCACTCGTGGCAGCAACGGTGGATCTGAAGGCATCTCGTGGAGTCTCAGTGAAATCGAGGCGGTACCAGGTACACGGTATCATATTGCCGGTTTCGTGGCGCCGCCAGAAGCGGTCTTAGGAAAAAATACCCAGCTAGCTGTTCCGGATAAGCCGGCTCCATTTGAAGTGGTTCAGTTGTCTAAAAATATTGATGCTGAATGGTATTATGATGAATATAAAGAAATGTGGGCACTTGAGAAGGAATACAGAGAGGTTGTAAGGCATGAGGGAAGAGATTCTGATAGGGCGCTAGCGTTGCGGCGGAATATACTTGGGAGAAAAACTATTTTGGATTCCCAGTTGAGTGCTCGCAATGATGTTAGAATTCCGGTTGATAAGCTTCATATGATCGCGGCACAGCAGGATATAGATGTATGGATAGAGGTTTTGGCGCGTTGTCCAGTAAAACCGGCTGGCATAATTACGTACGATAGCGATGAGATCTGGCGCGAAGATTTTGCTTCTGGCGAACGAGGTCATGGAGCTAAACTGACAGAATGTTTGCGCCGTGTTATATCGGATAATGATCAAACTATTCGTTTTTCTGATGTATTCGGTGGTAACTTTGACGACACTATGCGAGATCGTTCGGCAGAACATATCATTGACAGCAAATACCTAGCAAACACGAAAAGAATTGTTCTTGAGGGCAAAGCCTTAGCTGTAGTGTAATCTATGAGGGTGCGATAAAAAAATTTATAAAAACTATAGGTGAACGAACTGACCCCCCAAGGTCATTTAACAGTCCATTAGATTATCTATATTTACGTTTGTTCCGGATTAGTTGACTGAACCTTCTTTAACCTCGCATTATAGCTTGCAATGTCGATTGAAGCTTCTGATATATTCTGATATACTCTGATAAGTATCCTTATAGGCACACAGAGAGGAATGAGGATATGCTCGTTGTGCAACATGGATTCCTGCTCGAGCTAGTGTGGATCACCGTTGAGGATGATTCACTAGCAAAAAGAATCACCCAGTGCCACGCCGATAAGAGGTCGGTTAAGCTCAATGACTGGGTGAGCGGGGAAGAGGTTGAGGTGAAGCTGCGCGAAGTCGCCTGCCTGATGGTTGGCGTGGCTGTGTATGCTATTCTGGTGGCATTCGCGATCATCGGTCCTGTCGTGGCGGGCTGTCTCATCTCAATCAAAGACAATTGGGCTCTTGGCCTGTGTCGTATGCTCTATCTTTGGATGATTGCTTTTCTTGCAATCATCTGTCCTGTGGTAGGCCTGGACTACTTGTGGGATGCGGGCATCACCTCTCTTATCAGGAAGACCAAGGAGAGGGTGTTGCTCAGGAAAATGAAGTCCTTGAGCCGTGTGAGAGTTACACAGCCTTGTATGCAGATCTTTGCCAAAGTATTTTGGAGAAAGATGTGCAGCTGCAGCGAGAAGAGCAACTACACTAGCGACTGCTGCACGGTTCTTGAGTCCATCCTAGCGGATGAAGTCAACGGTATTCGCGTTGTTGACATCTGCGGAATCCTCCAGGAGGATTCCGAGTCTTCTGAGCCAATGCGCTCGTCGCTCCGCAGAGAGCTTGTGCGCAAGCTTGATGTTGCCGTTGACCAGTACCTCGCGAGGCAGACAGCCGAGAAGGATGCGGAGGAGTGGCGTCTTCAGCAGGCAGGAGACGCTGAGCGGCGCGAGCGTGAGGCGGAGCATCGGATAGCGCGGGGTCTAACGACTGTGCGTGAGCAGCATGCAGCGTTCATGCTTGGATTCGACGATCCGAGCGATGCTGATATGCTCGCGTTGCTTGAGAGAGTGTCTGAGTCTGAGGAGCTCCGAAAGCTTCGTTCTCGCAGCGAGTCCTGTCCGCCGTTCAGGCGGACGGAAGACGCCTAAGCAGGCGTAGCCGGGGGAGGCTAAGATAAGCTTCCTATCCTAGCTCATCTGATTTGTACAATCGTATGAATCAGATGAGCTTTTTTCTGCTACAATAAAGCCATGAATACAGAAGCAACCAACACGACTGAAAACGAGACGCAAGAGCCAACTGATATTTTTTTGTGGGCGAACCAGGCAGATGCACATAAAGAGGCGCTTGAGGTCGATTTATTTTTGTTTACAAAAGGCTATACAGTGTATGCCACTAATTATGCCAAGGAATTAAAGGCGCAGCTGAAAGTATTATTCTTGTACGATATGATCAGCCAAGTGCAGACAGGGGCAGCGACAGGCATGCACGTGCGTGATTTTGAGGCGGCTGCCGCCGAAGAAAACGTGCTGGAGCGCACGACGCTTGATAAGGTTGATCACGCTCAAGAGGTGATTGAGCAAATCCGTTACGGCGAAGAAAGTTTGGAGGTATTCCGCGAAGGAGACCACGAGTTTAAGAAAGTAAAAGGAATTGTGGCGCGGTTTAGCCGTCCGGGCGTGGAACCGTTTTTTGTGGCAAAGATATTGCCGCAATCACAGGTGCTGAAGGGTGCAACAGCATGGATGTATAACGGCGATTCATTCCAGCCGTTTAGTGCTGATGCGGGTCTAAGGATTACGCCGGATAATCAGGTTCTAATCGCCGGGAACGACATTTTTGCATTCAGCGAATCAAAGTTTATCAGATTGTTCGGGTATGACGCTAAACAATTTGCGGTAGCGGAAGAAAAAATTGCTGAAATTGAGCAAAACTTTAAGTTGAAGTTTCCTGAGGGTATGACGTTTGACGCATTGGTGCGCGATACGAAATCGCTGGTGGGTAAGCTCCAAAAAGTCAATGTTGGACTAGTGACGCAGGATCAAGTGATTGAACAGGCGGACGAAATGGGCTTAGAGTTGATGGCAGACGAAAACACGGGCGAAATCATCATTATGGATGCGAAAGACGCGGCGAAATTCGTGAACTTGCTTAACGATGATTATGTAACGAGCGGCATGACCGGTATTCGATACGAGCTTAAAGGTAAAAAGGAGCTAAAAGATACTGCGCCAGACGATATGGGGGCGCCGGCTGAACTGTAATGGTTACTAGATTGTCTAAGTAGATAGGGGCGTTACCTGGCTCTGGTATAATGGAGCTCATGAGTGAGCGGCGGTTGATGCTAAAATTTCCAAAGCGGTTTTTGTGGGGTGTTGCAACATCGGCGCACCAAGTTGAAGGCGGTCTGCATAATAATTGGACAGTTTGGGAGCAAGAGAATGCGAGATCGCTGGCGGCGCAGGCACCGTATCAATATGGTGATTTAGACAGTTGGAGCGCAGTGAAGCAGGCAGCGAAATCGCCCGACAATTACGTTTCCGGTAAAGCGACAAACCACTACGAATTATATGAGCAGGACTTAGACCTGGTGCGTAAAATGAATATGAACGCATTTCGTTTGAGTATTGAATGGTCGCGAATCCAACCTGAGAAGGGCGCGTGGGACGCAGCGGCAGTTGAGCATTACAAGGCAGTGCTTGCGGCGTGTAAACAGCGTGGTATTGAGCCGATCGTAACACTGTTTCACTTCACGCTGCCAGTGTGGTTTGCGGAGATTGGCGGGTTTGAAAAACGTGCGAATGTGAAGTATTTTGTCGAATTTGCTGAGCGTATTTTGCAGGAATTGGGGTCGCGGGTGCGCTATATTATCACAGTGAATGAGCCGTGCGTGTATGCGAACGAGAGCTACTTACGCGGCAGCTGGCCGCCGCAAATACAGAACTGGCGGCGCATGCGTGCGGTGCTTAGAAATCTTGCGACAGCGCATAACCGTGTAGCTGACATCGTACACAGAGTGAATCGGCGTTACAAAGTGTCAGTAGCGAAAAATAGTACGTATATCTATCCGGGCGACGATGCGGCACTGACGGTGCGCGCAGCAGGAGCTATGCAATATCTGCAAGACGATTATTTCTTAAGAAAGGTTATAAAGCGTTGCGATTTCATCGGCGTGAATTATTACCAGAGCGCACGCGTGTATGGTTACCGCGTGCATAATCCCGATATTGAGGTGAATGATTTAGGTTGGGACATGCAGCCGCAATATCTGCAGCAGGTGTTAGAGCGGCTGTACGATACGTACCATAAGCCGGTGTTTGTGACGGAGAACGGCGTAGCGGACGCTGGAGACCAGTATCGTAAGCATTGGTTGGCACAATCGGTTGTAGCGATGAATCAAGCGATTGTGCATGGTGTTGATGTGCTCGGGTATTTGCATTGGAGTTTAACTGATAACTTTGAGTGGGATAAGGGATTCTGGCCGCGATTTGGATTATTTGATGTAAGCTATATAACGCTTGTGCGGTCGCCACGCCCGAGCGCGTTGTGGCTGGCGCGGTTCTTGAAGCGACAAAAGGAGATGCGAGATGGCAAACGATGAAATTACCGGCGTAAAAATAGTCGTTATCGGCGGCGGTACGGGCAGTTTCACGCTGCTACAGGGTGTTAAGCGTTACGTTAAGCATGTGACTGCACTCGTTAATATGGCGGATGACGGTGGTTCGACAGGGCAGCTGCGCGATGAGTTGGGTGTGCTGCCGCCTGGCGACGTGCGCCAGTGCTTGGTGGCACTGAGCGATAGCCCAAAAGTGCGCGACCTCTTTAATTATCGGTTTGATGAAGGCAGCCTAAAGGGCCATGCGTTTGGTAATTTATTTTTGACAGCGCTTGAAAAAATGACGGGCAACTTTGGCGAGGCGGTTGAACTGGCAGGGCGCGTGCTGAACATTGAAGGGCGTGTTGAACCGGTGACGCTGAGCGATGTTACGCTCTGTGTCGAAGGGGTAGACGGGCGTCCGGTGAAAGGACAATTTACGATTGCGCATCAAGAAATTGCGAAGCACCCGAACATCTGGCTAGAGCCGACGGCGGTGGCGAACCCTGCGGCGGTACGGGCAATCTTAAGGGCGGATTTAGTCGTTGTTGCGCCGGGAAATCTGTATGGCAGCTTGGCGCCGGTGTTGGTGATCGATGGGATTCAGCGCGCGCTGCACGAGACGCGCGCAAAATGCGTGTACGTGTGTAATTTAGTGACAAAGCCCGGACAAACGGATGGGTTCACGGTGAAGGATTTTGCGAGCGAGATTGAGCGCTTAGCGGGCGGCGAGTTTTTAGATTATGTTGTGTTTAATAACGATGAACCGTCGCCGGAGCTGATGGAGAAGTATGCGCACGACGGGGAGCTGGTTGTGAAATATGATCTCGACGAGCTGCGCCGGCAACATTACGAATTTCGTGGCGTGCCGATCCTTGCGAAGCAGATGTGGGCGGGGGCGCAGGCGAGCGATCCGATCGCGTCGGCGCGTAGTTTTATCCGGCACGACTCGGATGCGGTAGCGCGGCAACTGATGCGTCTATATTTTGCGTAAAACAAAATGTAGCAAAAAGTGCTACGCTATATCGTTGATAATTTGTAAAGATACCTCTGTTGCTATCTTGATTTTTCCACAGTTTTGTGGAAAACATAACCACGTTGTTCTAAAAAGTCAAAAAATAGGCTTGCGAAATACTCATAGAACGGTGTATCATAAAGCCAGTGGCAAAAGCATTACCAATACATGGTAAAAAATAAACACCACAAAATAATAAATATAAAAAGAAAGCAGGGGAAGTATGACGCAAACCATGGTGAGCCAGTCGGTAGATTCGGTAGTTGGTGCTGTGATTCGTGTTCCTCAGACCCGGGTCTCGCGCGTATCGCTTGCGCTTGGCGTATAGCAGCGTTTGCTTGATGCACCTTTACAATTTGTCGACATCCTCGAGATCAACAATCTGGTAGTGAGCATGTGGATTATTGACCCACAATATAAAAATAGTCAAATGCACCTTTCTCTAAAACACCTCCCAAAAACTCCACCTCACACACAAGTCTCTCAAAAGGCGTCGCTTCTTAAGGACTATGAGTTGTTTGACAATTCTCCTATAACGGTAGCGTCACCTGACTTTTACAGAAAACAAACACTACAATATGCGAAAACAAACAGCTCGCTACTGGTTTGGTGATCTCGAGTTTCTCTATCGTTACCAAGAGTGGTATGATGGAGAAAATGAGTATTAAAGAACATCCACCACTTCATGTTCCAGTTCTGCTTAATGACGTTATCGCGCTGCTTACACCCCGTTTAGGTGAGACTTACCTTGATCTAACTGCGGGCTACGGCGGGCATGCGCAGGCGATATTAGCACGAACGCAGCAGTATCCCGGTACCGTATTGGTTGACCGGGATGAGTTTGCTCATACGAATTTAAGCGAGTTTCTAGCGAAAGGAGCTCAGCTTTTGCATACCGATTTTGTGTCGGCTGCGCGTCAGCTGGTCGAGCAGGGTAGGCAATTTGATATGATTTTACTTGATTTGGGGGTGTCGTCACCACAGCTCGACCGAGCTGAGCGAGGATTCTCGTTCGCAAAAAGCGGACCGCTGGATATGCGAATGGATCGACGCCAATCGTTAACCGCCGCCGATGTTGTTAATGTGTGGACGGCGGAGCGAATTGCGCAGATCATTCGTGACTTCGGCGAGGAGTCTCCGCGCGCTGCTATGCGGTATGCGCATAGTATCGTGGCGGCACGACCGCTTGAAACGACGATAGATCTTGCCCGCGCGGTAGAGCAGGCGTATCGTGGGCCATATAGGCGCACGCATCCCGCCACTCGAGTCTTTCAGGCGATTCGAATTGCCGTTAACGACGAACTCGGGCAAATTAAAACAGTCATGCCGCTACTTCCGGCGCTGCTTACACGCGGCGGAAGAGTAGGAGTGATCAGTTTTCATAGCCTTGAGGATCGAATCGTGAAACGGTACTTCGCCGAACAGGCTGCGGCCGGCTACGAGGCGAACCTCCGTATTATTACGAAGCATCCCGTTAGCGGCGCAAATAACGACGTTCACAATCTGCGTTCGCGTAGCGCTAAGCTGCGCGTCGCTGTGAAAATATAACACAAACAGAAAGGGGGATGTAGCTATGACACGTCACATCCAAGTCCAAGACAAGAACGAAGCCGTGCGCAGCGTTGTTGTACGCCGTAGGGTATAAGCTTCTTGCACTTCACGCTTAAGCGCCCCTTCCGGGGGTGCTTAAGCTGCTGATAAAGCAGAATGACGAAACAAAGGGGCAGCCGGTACGCGTTGCCATAGTATTAACATAAGAACAAACATTCCACCACCATGCCATATCATCGAACAGTACAATTTAATAGCCGGCGCCAAGGTAATTATGGGCGTAATCGCAATACAGTTGCTTTTGCATCGGCTGTCAAGCTTGGTCCCGTGTCGCATACAGTGATCGTTGCTTTGATGATTACGATTCTAGGTCTGATATACTTAACGCAGGCGACACGCGTGTCGAGCTATGATTATGCGGCAAATACTGTGTCTGATAAAATTTCGTCGTTGACTGAACAAAAGAATGATTTAGCGGTCGAGAATGCTCGTTTGACAGCACTTCAGTCGGTGAAGGGGAGCAGTGTCGCGCAAGCAATGACGTCGCCAACTGATACACAATATGTGAGCAAATAAGCAAGTATGAATATAGGTAGTCGAGGTGATGCGCGGATTAGCGCGTTGGGTATTTTGACGCTTATAGCGCTGCTATTAATGGTAGCGCAGCTTTTTCGTGTGCAAGTACTGCAACATAGCTATTATGTCCAGCTGGCGGATAAAGAGCATATCAAAAAGTTTACGCTCCGCGCGGCGCGTGGGGAAATCTACGCGATGGACGGCGATACGCCGACGAAACTCGTGATGAATACGACGGTGTATACGGTTTGGGTTGATCCAACACTCGTCGTAGACAGGCAGAAAGTAATTGATGTGATGAACCGTGTGGCGGGCGGTAATGTGCGCAAAGATTTTCGCCAATACTTAGATGCAAAGCATACGCGCTACCAAGTGATCGCGACGAAAGTTAGCCGTATACAGGCGCAGAAAATCAAAGACGAGAAGCTTGCCGGTGTCGGATTTGATGCATCAACGCAGCGCGTTTATCCGGAAGGAGCGCTTGCGAGCCAGGTGCTTGGCTTCGTGAATAGTGAAGGGAAGGGGAAGTACGGTTTTGAACAAGCAAACGACGAGATACTCGCTGGTAAAGACGGCGAGCTAAAAACTGTGACCGATGTACGCGATGTACCGTTAACTGTGACCGACAAGAATATCAAAAAACCAGCTGTGAATGGCAAAAATATGGTGCTGACAATTGATCGCAATGTGCAATCAAAAGTTGAAGAAGCCCTTGTGGCGGGTGTAAAGCGAAGCGGTGCGACGCGGGCGAGTGCAATTGTGATGGATCCGCGAACAGGTAAAGTGCTCGCGATGGCGAATGTGCCGACGTACGACCCGTCTAATTTAAATGTGAAGGACGTGGCAGTTTTTAATAACAGTACAGTCTCAAGTCCGTATGAGCCGGGTTCGGATATTAAAACCTTTACGGTTGCGACAGGTATTGACCGCGGCGTGATTACACCCGATAGTACCTACAATAACACCGGTAAGATTAAAGTTGAAGGCATTACTATTAACAATGCAACAAAGAGTATGGCGGTGACAGGCACTATTACGATGCAAACAGCGCTGAACTGGTCGCTTAACACCGGCATGGTGACGATCGCGCAGCGTTTAGGCAATGGCACATATATTACGCGTGCTGCGCGCAATACGATTTATGAATATTTTCATGACAAATTTAAGCTGGGCGAACTGACCGGTATTGAGCTTGCGAATGAAGCGAAAGGCACGATTATCTCACCGCTGCAGCAAGAGGGCAATGCGGTACGTTATAGCAACATGGTATTCGGGCAAGGTATGGATGCGACGATGCTGCAAGTAGCAAGCGGCTTTTGCGCAGTGGTAAACGGCGGAACGTATTTCGCGCCGACGATTATTAACGGTACAATTAACGACGATGGCGCTTTTACGCCAGCAGGCGTAAAGACGCAAACGCGCGTCATCACTGAAGCAACGTCAACGACGGTGCGCGAAATGGTTCACCAATCACATTATGCAACGTACAATCCAAAAGACGGTTCGGATCGCTATCTTGTGGGCGGCAAGACTGGCACGTCTGAAACGATTGTGAATGGTAAGTATGCCAGCGATCAGACGATTGGAACATATTTGGGCTACGGCGGCGAAAAAGGGCAGATTCCGCGTTACGTTATTATGGTTGAAATCGCTGCTGACGGCAAAGACATGGGCGGCGGCAGCGATGCGAAGCCGATTTTTAACGATATCTCAAATTGGATGCTTCGCTATTTAATGCTAACGCCACAGGGCTAGACGGGGTATACTAGATAGCATGACAATCGTAAATTTCTCAAACGAATTGAACCAAACCTTTGCGTTAAGCGTGGCAGCGTTTTTATTGGCGATGATGTTAACGCCGGTTTATACGCATTTTGCATATAAGTATAAGTTTTGGAAAACGCAGCGCAGCGCAGCGGTAACAGGGGAGAAGTTAAAGATTTTTAATAAACTGCACAAAGAGAAGATTGCGCGGCATGTTCCGACAATGGCAGGTACTATCGCAGTGGCAGCGATTACAGCGATTACATTAGCGTGCAACCTTGACCGGGCACAGACCTGGTTGCCGCTCGCGGCATTACTCGGCGGAGCATTTGTCGGGTTGATCGACGATGTGCTCAATGTGTTTGGCTCAAATCGTAAGGATGCCGGGCTGCGCAGCTGGGTAAAGTTTGCGATGGTTACTGCAATGAGCATTGTGCTCGGTTGGTTCTTCTATACGAAGCTTGGCTACAATACGATCCATATACCGTATCTTGGCGAGTGGCAAGTCGGCGCGTGGATTATTTTCTTTTTCGTATTGGCGGTGGTGTCGACGGGTAATGCGGTGAATATCAGCGACGGACTTGATGGACTGGCGGGCGGGTTGTTGGTGATGTCTTTTTCAGCGTTTGGTGTAATTGCGCTACTGCAGGGGCATATTAAGCTAGCGGGATTCTGCTTTACGGTAGTAGGCGCATTACTGAGCTACCTGTGGTTTAATATTTACCCGGCGCGATTTTTCATGGGCGATGTTGGCAGCTTTGCATTTGGGACAAGCTTAGGTGTTGTTGCGATGATGACGAATACGTTGTTCTTGCTGCCGATTATCGGGGTTTTGTTTGTTGTTGAGGCTGGTTCAAGTTTACTACAAATCATCAGCAAGAAACTATTTCATCGTAAGATATTCATCTCAGCGCCGATTCATCATCACCTAGAAGCGACAGGCTGGCCGGAAGTAAAAGTTACGATGCGCTTTTGGGTAATCGCTGGCGTAGCAGCATTCATTGGCATGTTGATGGCGCTGAGCGGGGGGCATATTACCTCATGAAAGGTTTAGCTTCATCACGTCGAGAAACGGCTCGTGTTCGTGTAAATAGCCGGGAGCAGCGGCGGCATCGTCCCGATTACATGATCATCATGTGTATGGGCGTGCTGATGCTCATTGGTTTGGTTGTGATGTATGCGATTGGTCCGCAGCGCGCTAATGTAATGAATGCGGCATATAACGGCTCGTATTCGGCGACATATTTTGCATTTAAACAATTCGTTAGTTTACTTCTCGCGCTTGGCGTGTTCGTCGCATTAGCGCTTGTGCCGTTCTCGGCGCTAAAAAATCAAGCAACAAAAATTATGGCTGCAGCGATTATTGCGTCTGCATTGCTGTTTTTGGTGGGAAATGTTGCACATATCGATACGTTTGCACAGGCGACGTTAGGTGCGTATCGTTGGTTTAATCTTGGCAGTTTCGGCGGATTCCAGCCGTCTGAATTAATGAAGTTTGCTGTTGTTATATTCATGGCAGTGTTTTTGAGCAGTCGTTATCAGCAGGGTAAAATTGACGACTTAAAAGAAACGGTTTATCCGATGGCAGGGCTCTTGGCGTTATTGTTGCTTATCGTTGTTGTCATTCAGAAAGACATGGGTACGGGTGTGTCAATCGCAGCAGCGGTTGTGTCCATGTTTATTGTCAGTACGATGAACTGGAAGATTTTGGCAAAAATTGCAGGCGTTGGTGTTATTCTAGGACTTTTACTGGTTGTGTTATCGCCGCACCGCATGGAGCGCATTAGTACGTTTTTTAGTTCTGGCAACGACGTTGCTGTAGCGGACGAGCGTGATAATAATTACCATATTAAAAACGCAATGATAGCATTAGGGACGGGCGGTTTATTTGGGCGCGGGATTGGTAAAAGTATTCAAGCGACTGGATATTTACCCGAGGCGGTAAATGACTCAATTTTTGCAATCATGGGCGAAATCTTTGGGTTTGCCGGCACGATTTGTATCATTGGGCTATTTGGTATTCTGTTATTCCGCATTTTGCGTATTGCCGATCAGCTTCCCGATATGTCTATGCGAATCGCAGCAGCGGGCGTGTTTGGTTGGTTGCTTGCGCATGTTGTGATGAATATTGCTTCAATGATTGGATTGATTCCCCTCACGGGCATTACATTGCCGCTACTCAGTTTCGGTGGAACGAGCATGATTTTTATGAGCGGCGCGTTAGGTGTCGTATTTCAAGTTTCGCGGTATACTAATCATAAGTCAGTTACTATGAAGGAGGATGCTCGTGCGGATTTTGGCAGCAGGCGGCGGGTCGGGCGGACACGTTACGCCGGTCGTCGCAGTATTGCGTGAATTGCGGAAAATAGAACCAAACATAGAGATTCGGTTCTGGGTTGATTATGCATTTGAAAAACAAGCGCGTACTGTCATGGGCGGGTACGATGATTCAATTCGTGTCGATACAATTGTGAGCGGTAAACTGCGCCGGTATCATCATTTGAAATGGTGGCATCAGTTGATGAGATTTCGTACGATTACGCTGCCTAATATTATTGATGCGGTTAAGGTAGGTATTGGGTTTATACAATGCTTGTGCAAGCTAGTTGCGTGGCGCCCGGATGTCGTTTTTGCGAAAGGCGGGTATGTATGTTTGCCGGTCGGTTTGGCAGCGCATGTACTGCGGATTCCGCTTGTTATTCACGATTCTGACGCGCACCCCGGCTTGACGAATCGCGTTTTAGCGCGCTGGGCAGATGCAATTGGTACAGGCGCGCCGCTGAAATTTTATCCGTATCCGCGCGAAATATCGCAGTATGTAGGTGTGCCAATTATGGAAGATTTTGTACCGTATAGTGACGGGCGGCGGCGTGAAAACAAAGCAAAGTTTGGATTTGATCCAAGGCGACCGCTTATCGTTGTGACGGGCGGCGGCCTTGGTGCGCAGCGAATTAACGACGCTGTCGTTGCAACGTTGCCACAGCTCGTCAAACAGTCGAATATTATTCTTATCACCGGCGCGCAGCAATATAGCAATATTCGCGCACGTGTTCCGAACGATACCGATCAGGTGCATATTCATGATTTTATTAGCAGTGGGCTGGTTGATATGCTTGGTGCGGCAGACATTGTTGTGGCGCGTGCAGGTGCTACAACAATTTTGGAGCTTGCAGCACTCGCTAAGCCGACGATTTTGGTACCGAATGGCTATCTAACGGGTGGCCATCAGCTAAAAAATGCGGCAGTGTACGAGGAAAAAGGTGCGGTGAAAGTAATTGATGAACTGCAGCTAGATGATCATCCTGAGATACTTGTTCGGATGATTGAGACGTTGCTCGCTGATCGTGCAGCAATGGCGCGTATGGGCGCAGCATTTTTGACCTTTGCCCGCCCGCAGGCAGCGCGTGATATGGCGGATATGATCATTCGAACCGCTAAGCGTAAGTGATATAATAAAAGATATATGTTAGGGAGACTCGGAAAAGCCGTGCTGCGTCGACGCTCGCCGCAGCCAGTGCGTCGGCGTGCGATTGATCGCGACGATTCGGCGCAGCCGGGTGATTTAACGACAGCGGGTCGCTATGCTTTTCGGCGTAACCGCACGTTGACTGGCAGTCTTCTTTCCGAAATCGCAAGCCCAAGTGAACGCCACGCCGATCTTAAGTCGCCGCGTGTGCAAGTGCATACATTACGCTACCATCGTCGTAAGCTCGTATTACGATTGTTTGTACTTTCGGTGGGTATTGCTGGTCTTATATGGGTACTCTATCAATCAGTTGTTATGCCAAAGGTAACGCTTATTGGCGTTGACTCGCCGTCTGCTGAAACGACGCAGCGCTATGAAAAAGCAATTCAGGACTACCTCGTGGCTCGTCCGTTTGAGCGGCTACGCGCGCTAATAGATATTAAATCCCTTATTGACTACTTACAGCATGATTATCCGGAGATTCAGTCTGTCGAGCCGACAGTCGCTTTTGCTGGGTTTGGGTGTGCAAAATTTTCTATCGTCATGCGGCATCCAGTTGTGTCATGGCAAGCGGGCGCAACACTTGTGTTTGTTGACTCTAGCGGAGCGGCATTTTACCGGAATGTACCCGAGTCTCCTGTCGTGCAAGTTATTGACCGTACGGGCGTTCAAGCGACGACAAATAAGGTTCTTGTGAGTAATCGGTTTTTAGAGTTTGTCGGTAAGGTTGTTGGGTATTTTTCGATGCAAAAATATACTGTTTCAAGCGTAATTTTGCCTGAAGGCACAACTCGACAAATAGAGGTAAAACTTGATGGGGTAGGGTATCCGGTTAGATTGTCGATTGATCGTGCGGCAGCAAGCCAGGTTGAAGACGCGGTGCGTGCTATCCAGTATTGCGCTGAACATTCAGTTAACCCAGCATATCTTGATGTGCGGGTGAGTAGGCGAGCATTTTATAAATAGAAAAGGCCACTTCTCTTGCCAATTGGGAGATGTTCTATTTTTGTTCGTTTTTATGTAATCCAAGCGAACGAGAGAAAAAACTATATAAAAATATAAAATCGTATAAAAATCAAATAGGGCAGAAAAACAAAAAAAGATAGTGGGGGAATATTTTTAATAAAAATGCAAATTAGCGCTAACTAGATATTTTTTGTGGATAACTTATGCGAGAACTATAAGTATATGTTGTTGTGAGTGCTACTAGTAGTACTTTAATGAGAGCTTTCGTATGGTTTTAATTAATTGAGGCCGCCGTTTAGGTGTATTAACGCACGTTAAGTGATAGATGCAGCAGATAAGTAAAGACAATTTTCGAGCAAATCCCCTACGAAAGATGAGAGTAGTTTTTGTAAAGTAAATTAGCGCTCACAGTAGATGGATGCTAATTCATATTCTTGTACAGTATTTTAAGTCGTAAAACGGACATTGTGCGACGTTAAGTCTATGTGCAAAACATGAATGAAATTGCGTCCCTTTTGTTACTTGTTTGGTTGATTCCAAAGATTTATTGCCTCACAACTTTTTAGTTATTTTATATTTACCCTGCCTTTTATGTATGTATGAGATTTTGTCTTTATGCACGTATTTGTTTGTATTTTGCCATCTTTATGCTAGTTTTTCTCAAGCTTATTTTATTAGATTTCATTATGTATATATTTATTGTAACTACTTACATCTACAAAAAATCCAAACTCTTGCGTTTGAGCTTCCTGAGCAAATCGTTAAAATTAAAATGTTCTATATTTGTTCTAAACCTGTTGGTTGCTGGACAAAATATAGATAGGTAGGGCTAGTCCTTGTCGCTTATCGATTAGCTTTAGCAGAGTCTCGCTTACTCATGCGATAAGGTTATACATCACAAAGACCAGATCTCTAAATAACACTCCAAATTACTATAAGCATAAGTTAGATGTTAGAGCTATCAATTTTAGGTGTACTCTGGTTTTCAATGCGGCGCTGTATTTTTTCAGTATCTTCAGCTGCTGGAAAATCCTCTGGGTTCATACCTTGCTGATTGCGAATAGTCGTTCTAACTGCGTCATTATTATCGTTATTGTCATGAAGCACAGCGTTATACGATGATATCCCGTAATTCTCTATATTAGCTGCCGTCATTTCGTTCGCCAATGTTTTACCTGCCAGCACAACGTTGTGGGCTTTGTTAGCCCAAGGTTTGTTTCCGGTATTTAGTTTCTCTTTCATCTGCTTATTAGTTTTGCCACCAAAGAAGGATTTGTCGCCATCGTTTTTTATTCTAGCTAACCCTCTCGGGCTAATGCCTGCTTCTATAACGCTGGAGGATAATCTCTTGTCCGACTCAGAAAATTCACGCCGACGCGCAAGTCTATCTATATCCTGATGGTACTTCTCGGCAATTTCTTGTTTGCGCGTTTGTGTTGCAAAATAATTCTGAGCTTCCGCAACTCTAGGTTTTTTGGTTGGGTTACCGTTTTGAGCGATAAGATAGCACGCCAGTCTTGTCAATCTAATGTCACCAATATTATTGCTGTTACCATAGCCTATCGAAACCATTTTCCCTACATGGGAAAAATGGTTTTCCACAGGTACGCCAGTTGTATGGAGTGCAATCTTAGCGCGCTCAACCACCTTTCTGAAAGAATCCCATTTTGCATATTCGAGAACCCCTTGGAGCTCTCTAGCATACCAGAACTCACCTTGCTTATCTTCATGCTTGATAGACTCAAAAATGCTATCACTTTGTTTGATTTTTAACTCGCTTGTCATATCTTTATTATACCAAAAAGCTCATCGTGATTATTATAACACTACTGTAAAACAGAGATTGGCGAAATTCTCGCTAACTACAAGTTTCAGTACCATTCAATATAACACTACTGTAAAACGCAGGGTTCAGAGATATACCAAACCTACTGGTTTCAGTACCATTCAATATAACACTACTGTAAAACCGATTCTCGCACTTCGTCAACCAGCCACTCGTTTCAGTACCATTCAATATAACACTACTGTAAAACCAGCAGGGCGCGCACATTCCGTTCACTAATGTTTCAGTACCATTCAATATAACACTACTGTAAAACGCCCTGTGTTTGTGAATATTCTGATTCTCAGTTTCAGTACCATTCAATATAACACTACTGTAAAACATCACCACCCCGATAACGACGATGAGAGTTGTTTCAGTACCATTCAATATAACACTACTGTAAAACGACGGCGTCGCCTTGTCTTGTCTTGTCTGTGTTTCAGTACCATTCAATATAACACTACTGTAAAACAACGCTCGCCACCGAATACTTTCGGCAAACGTTTCAGTACCATTCAATATAACACTACTGTAAAACATTCTGAATCGGCGTACCCGACAGCAGCCAGTTTCAGTACCATTCAATATAACACTACTGTAAAACCCCGAAACTCTTTCACCTCGCCCTTTTCGTGTTTCAGTACCATTCAATATAACACTACTGTAAAACAGGAGTACGGTGAGTGTACGGTTGGAAAAGGTTTCAGTACCATTCAATATAACACTACTGTAAAACTCTGAACTTCTGTCGATGATTTTTTCAACTGTTTCAGTACCATTCAATATAACACTACTGTAAAACGCCTCTGCTCGTCCTGCAAGTCGTAGTACTGTTTCAGTACCATTCAATATAACACTACTGTAAAACGAGTATTACAATGACTGGCATTGGTGGATAGTTTCAGTACCATTCAATATAACACTACTGTAAAACTGACAATCGCACTACCAGTAACGGCCTTGCGTTTCAGTACCATTCAATATAACACTACTGTAAAACAATGGGGTTACGGTGATGAAAAACGGTGTTGTTTCAGTACCATTCAATATAACACTACTGTAAAACTATTTCCATACTACCTCTGTTATTTTCTATGTTTCAGTACCATTCAATATAACACTACTGTAAAACCTTTTTGATACGTATCGTACGAATTTCGCAGTTTCAGTACCATTCAATATAACACTACTGTAAAACCCATCTTTAGCTGTTATGACGATATCGTCTGTTTCAGTACCATTCAATATAACACTACTGTAAAACGGAAAAACCTCCATCTCAAACTCACGTTCAGTTTCAGTACCATTCAATATAACACTACTGTAAAACCCTGCGCCTTTTCAATCTCGCCTAGGTCAAGTTTCAGTACCATTCAATATAACACTACTGTAAAACGGACGGTGAAGCCGAACGAAGCCAGCCTGCGTTTCAGTACCATTCAATATAACACTACTGTAAAACCGGCTTTTGATTACCAAGCCGCTTTGCCGTGTTTCAGTACCATTCAATATAACACTACTGTAAAACCAACCGAGAGATGACTAGGAGCGTGCTGGCGTTTCAGTACCATTCAATATAACACTACTGTAAAACCAACCAGCGCCACAGCCAAGCCCAACGCCAGTTTCAGTACCATTCAATATAACACTACTGTAAAACCTCAATTGTGAAGTCTTACAGGGGTGAACGTGGTAGCGCTTACCCTGTTGTTATTATGAATTGGTACTAAAATCATACAAATCGTCATCAATAGCGAGAATATTCTCCTCGTTTAACTTATCTTTACAGTTTTTCTCAATAAAAAGTACTGAAAAGTGATTGTTTTCTAGATATTGTAAAAGAGCTTGCAACTCGCCATGTGACAATAATTGGCGCTGGTTTATCAAAATAACTAAACGTTTTGATAATAATTGCT
>ERZ773043.365-NODE-365-length-26306-cov-4.419336_pt1 | contig 26306 bp, 26 predicted proteins | sample MGYA00580636_ERZ773043 | MGnify/ENA primary metagenome ERZ773043 (study PRJEB29015, sample SAMEA2737992) | human oral metagenome | biome: human oral; feature: human-associated habitat; material: dental | place: China | collected 2065 ...
TACGGCTTATTTTAATACCGATTGAAATTAACTGACTGTAAGATTAAGTGCTGTAAAATTATTTTAAAATTACCGGTCGGATATATATAGACTCATATAAACATATACTGATATACATATATACAGCTGTCTTAATGACTCATCAACCTTGCAACTTAATAACTGATATCCTTAATATTTTCTTAAGAATATCATAACTTTTTCGCACTGTCAACGGTGTTTTCAAAAATTCTAATAGTAAGAACTGCTTTTATGTTATACTGTCTATGAAATATATTTTAATAATATAAAACTATAAAATCTATTTAAGCGGATATTTAAAGTATGAATTACATTTATAACAAATCAATCATTTTATGCGGATTTATGGCATGCGGAAAAAGTACCGTCGGAAAAGAGCTGGCTTTACGGTTAGAGCTCCCCTATATTGACACTGATGAACTGATTGTATCAAAAAGCGGTATGAGCATACCTGATATTTTTGTACACAAAGGCGAAGCGGTATTTAGAGAATATGAAAAAAATACAGTACATTATATATCCTGCCTGCCGCCACATGTTATATCAAGCGGTGCAGGCATGCTTTGCACAAAAGAAAACGCCGTTCTTTTAAAAAATAATGCAATTATAATATACATATACAGAGATTTTCCGACTATATTCAATATAATATCAAATGATAAAAACAGACCTATGGCATATGGCAAAGATTATAATGAAATTAAAAAGCTCTATGATTTTAGAGCACAAAAATATATGGCACATTCAAATTTTATGGTTAAAAATTTAAATACCGTTAAAAACTGTACTGAAAGCATAGTATTAAAGCTTTTTAACTTCTATGGGAACACTGATTAAGTGCTCCCATAGACAAAAACTAAAACCTACATTATGATTTGCCGGGAATATCTTTACTGACTTTTTTTATACTCTTTTCAATATTTCTCCTTGCAATCATAAGCTGATGAGCACATCCAAGACATTTTATCCTCAGATCCTGCCCTACACGCAACACCTCCCAATCACTGCTTCCGCAGGGATGTTTTTTTTTCATTGTTATTATATCGCCTACATTTAATTGCATAACATTATACAACCTCATTAACATACATTTTTTTTAAACATTTTACCTTTTTGCAAAATTCATATTTATAATAATCGGCAGGCTTTTTATAGCCGAAAAGCCAGGCTGCCATCTCATCTATTGTAAATACAGGGCATTTTTCATTCCGGCTTATATCGCAGATTTTATTTTCTTTTCTTTTAATAAATGAACCTGACTTACTGATATTCCATACAAAGCTTCCGTTGTTTTCACTTATAAGATCATCTTTAATACATATATCAACCTTTATACAGTCCTCAGAAACATTATCTTCAAGCGATATCTGCTTTACAAATTCATCAAGTTTTATAATTCTTCCCATCATATAGGGTTTATCAGTATATACCAGTTCAGCACAATCACTGCTGCATAAAAACTCCCTATCCTCCCGCTTTTGTATACCCCAGAAAATTCTGTATCCTGATAAAACCTTATCAGCCGACATTAAAAGCTCAATCATGCCGTCCTCAGACCCAATCTCAATAATAAGTCTTTTAATATATTCCTCATCTCTTATACAGTAGATATCGCTTATCTGTGAAAGCCTCTTATTCATAAAATCTGCCAGTTCAGCCAAACAGCTGTTATTATAAGGCTTCACTGAAATGCGTATATCCTTTTTTAAACTTGTGCCTATATATTTTGAAATAAAAGTAAAACCAAAAGGTTCATAATAAGCCGGATTTGCCGGAAGCAAAAATGTAAATGGCATATTTTCTTTATAAAGCAGCTTAAAAGCATACTTAAGCAGTCCTCTCATAAGCCCCTGCCTGCGGTATTTAAGTGCGGTTGCCACCGCAACTATATATGCGGCTTCAAATTCCGTGTCTCCAAATTTTATCCTGTAAGGATTTAAGTGAAGCATAGCTTTTACCTCAGGTATTGTACTGCCTTGTGCATCATTTTCTCTTTCAATATCTGCGACTATCTTATTATATTTTATCTTTTCCGTATAGTAGTAATCTATAAATCGCTCTGAATCCTCAGGAAATGCCTCCTCATAAAGTTTCCTGCTGTGTATTTTTTCATCATAATTTAAAAGCTTCAACATAAGCAATTCCTCTTAAATGGTACAATAATGGTACAATAAGCATTTAAATAAACTATAAGCTTTATTCTTACCGATTATAATTTACCTTAAACTTTATTTTAAAGGCATTTATAATCCCCATATATCTATTATAATGATTTATGATTTAAGGTTTAATATTGATGGTTTAAAGTTTAAGGTTTAAGGTTTAAAGTTTAAGATTTAATATCAAAAATCAAGCTGTTCAACATAATACTTCCTTGCATAATCTATGGGATAATAGCTTTCTTTAGCTCTCCTTAAACCTTCTATCCCAAGATCATCCTCCCTGTTTATTATCCCGGCATAGGGAAATTCATTTACAAGAAATTCTTTATTTATAAACTGATAAAGTCCCGGTATATCGGCATTAGCTTTTTCTATATGTATTACCGCCATATCCTCAAGCTGATTATAGCTGCCTATAGTAAAGGCTTCCAGCCTGCCGTCAACATATACACCTCCCAGCTTTATATCAAGCTCCTGGCAGTGCTTTATAACTTCATGTACACCCTGAACCTCGGGATCAAGATGTTCCTCAACATCATCACCCTTATGTTCTCTCCATTTTGCAAGAAATTCAAACACATCATCCCTTGCACAGCATTTCAGCCTCTTATACTCATATCTGCCTGCATAATCCTTTATAAACCTGTTGTAATGATTTTTCTTTTTATGGAGTTTCTTACCTGAAAGGCTCCTAAGTGCATCCCCGTCATACAGGTAATCTTTTAAATCAACCTCCTCCTTTACAAGAAAACTTTCCTGAGGCAGATTCAGGCTTTCTATTGCAGCTTCATCAGCAAGTCTTATAACAAGCTTTCTGTTTAACTCTTTATTAAAATATCTTACCGTTTCATCAAAGCAATACTGCAAATTCTCCTGGCTGCACATAGGCATGGCTGAATAAATCTCACCTTCAGACTCCATAAGCCATAACATCCCCGCCTCTTTACCGTCTTTAAATGCGATTGCCGCCTTTACATTATAATAGTCCTTCCATAAAAAGCTTTCCAGACTAACACTATCACAGGTTTTATTATGCCTAAGCCCGTAAAATTTATCATAATAGTGAAATTTTTCAGCTTTAATGGGTTTAAATATAAGTTTTCCACTGCCATCTTTTATATTGTCTTCATGATCATAAATCTCAACATTTTTATCCATATTCCTTTTTAAGATATTTTTTAAATATCTCATCTCCGTCATATATATTCTGATTTTATAGTTTTAGTCTTATAATGCAAGGAAACTGTAATTAAATGTTCCCCTGCTGAAATCGCAGGCATTTTGTCATTGCTATGTGATTTTTAAGCCTATCTATGCGATTTTTGGCATATCATCTATTCAAAATTTTCTAAGAAAAATAATACTCAAATCAGTATTGCATTAGAAAATCTGTGTCTTACACAGGACCATTATAACACATATGCAGTTTAAATGTAAGCAATAAATTTGCAACCAATAGATTTTTTACAATTGATAGATTTATTGCATTCTAATCATATATCTATAAAATAACAATACAATAGGTATTAATATAGAGATGGCTTTTTATTCCTCTACAGGATTTAACTTTCCTGTGATTTTATCCAATATGATACGATATATTTTCACATTGATAATTTCTCCGCATCGCTCAAGTGGATAATCTCCATATTCATAATGTTCTAATATAAGTCTTAAGCCCTTTATGATTTCTTCCTTGTTATAAACCTCTTCACATTTCCCGAACCCGATTATACTCTCATATCGTGCCGTTATACCATGACTTGTTTTCTGAACTTTAAAAAAATTATCAGCTTCTACACAGACATTCGGATTTCTTGCAAGCAATTCGATTTTCATACCCTGTGTTGCAGAATGAAAATATACAACCGGTTTTTGATCAATGATTTCAAAGCCGAAGGAAACCGGTACAATATATGGAAATTCATCATCATACATACCTATGCGAATAGTATTGCTCCTTTTCAATATACTCAATATTTCTGTATTATTAATAACTTCTCTGTCTTTTCTGCGCATTTTAATTTACCTCTTTAATTAAGCCGGTTTTTACCGTTTTCAGATAAACGGTCAGTTGCAGTATATCACTGTTTACTGCTTTTGACCAGTTTAAGCTGCTATCCTTTTAAACCTCCGTTCATTTAAAGTCATTATCCTCTTAAAATTTTATATATAAACTATAATTAATTTATATTTCATTGCTATTATCCCAATGAATTGTATAAAATCATTTCAGGTGTTTTGGTTGTATTTTATATATTTTGGGAAATATCCATATCTTATTTTACATACTATCTACAATAAGACTTTATCTGAAAATGCTCTTTTACAAAGTCTATATCTATAAAAACATTTACATTTGTATGCATGTTATGTATAATGACACAAATATTGTTTTTGCTTTGCGGACATTCATGCTGCCCTTAAAACTTTCCATATGTCCTAAAGCTCTTAAAATAATATAATTAATATTTTGTAGGTATTAAAGCACTTAAAATTAAAATTAGGTATTAAAGCACTTAAAATTAAAATTTGAAGGAGATTAAATGAATTTAAGTAAAAGAAGTACAAACACCTTAAGCATGGTTTTGGCATCATGTATGATTCTTACGGTACCTTCGATCAATACATATGCACAGACAAATAATTCGGGCTATAATTTCGATTTTGATGAATCCGAAGATAGCGAACTATTATATAACTATAATGAAGATGCTGCAATTACCGCTACAAACAGTAGTGCACTTCTTCCAAGAAATGTATCTGGCATAGAGCATATTAAAATTACGCATACAACAGATAAAAATGATTTACAAACACGTATACAAAATGCTCTTAATGCAGGCAAGGATGTTTCCGTTTCCGGAAAAAACTACGATGAACACGGAACGATTAATAACAGCTTACATACAATATCAATTTCAGTGCCGGCAGGCAGGAAAGTTACATGGGACGCATCCATATCAAGCAATCACAGCGATCTTGACGACTATCTTTTGCGTATATCAGGTCCCGGCAAATTTGAATTTAAAGGCGGAACCCTGAAAATCTCCGCAAATAACAGTCCCGCCTCTGTAATCACCCTCTCGGACAATGCAGATTTACATATAAGCGGGGGAATTTTGCGCACGGAATCCAATGCCGAAGTATCTCTTATACTTGCCCAAAATACAAGCAAGATACATATGACAAATGGTCAAATATTAGCTTATAAAAAGAAAAAAACTGCTATCAGTTCCGATGGTGAGGTTATAATTGACGGCGGTGAGATAGTAACGGGAGCAGATCCTGATAATCCCGCAAACAGCGGCATCGCAGTAAGTTTGTATACAAATAACGGTAACTTAAAATTTAATTCCGGTCTGATTTTAGGATATGGAGCCGAAAGTGCAGATGATCTTGTAAAAACACGAGACGGAGCAGATAAATCCTTAAACGGAGGTGTGGTTATAGCATATAAAAAATATACTAATCCCAGAACCACCTACTTAAAAGGCTCAAAGATCAACCTTTCAGTACTGCCCCAGACGGCTGAAGCTTATTGGGACAAGGAAGGCGATGATTCAGTGGTAAGGTTTAAAAACGGCTCATATACAGGTTCTCGCCCGCTTTTAAATCATGAGGAAAACAGTAATACTATAAATGAAATCAGCTATGAACCTCTCGGAAGTATAGTTTATGATGCAAATCCGCATACTATGACACAGATACCTAAAATAATGCCTGAAAATGCAGGTAACGGAACTATAGAAGTAAAATACAAAAACAGCAGCAACATGTTTATCACAGCTCCGGTAAATACAGGTAAATATACAGTATATGCTTGTGTAAGAGGCAGCAGCATATATGCAGATGAGGACATTAAACTAGATGAATTTGAGATTAAAAAACGCCCTGTTAAACTTGTGATTGATGATAAAACCATAAATGCAGGCAATCCGCTTCCCACCTTTACATATAATGTAGAGGGGCTTGCCGGAACACACAGTGCATCAGATGCATTTGCAAACCTTCCGCAGCTTACTGCAAATACTGACGGAAAAGCTGCCGGAACATTTGATATAAATATATCATCAGCCTTAAATTATAAAGAAAATTATACGGCAAACAGTATGCAGGCGGTTAAGAAAGGAAAATTAACCGTAAAAAATGCTGACGGCTCAAACCCACCCCCTTCTCAAAAGCCCGGCACCCCGCAGACACCGGAAACTCCTCAAAAGCCCGGCAATAATTCCCGTTCTGGAGGATCCGGCACAGGTCGTTCAGGTGGAGGTCGTTCCGGCACAGGTCGCAGCAGTTCAGGCGGTTCTTCATCATCAGGAAGCAGGTCAACAGCTGTAAATAAGAATACCGGCACTTGGGTACAGGATGCAAAAGGCTGGTGGTACAAAAATCCCGACGGCACATGGCCGGCAGGAAAATGGCTTTATATAAGCTATAATGGAAAAAAAGACTGGTATTATTTCAATACACAGGGTTATATGACAACCGGATGGCAGCTTATAAACAATAAATGGTATTATCTTTATGAAAATACACAGAATAGCCTTGTAAAAGGTTCTCTTGCAGTAAATACCGTTATAGGTACATACCGTGTAGACGGAAACGGTGAATGGATAAAGTAACATCTAACCCAAAGGAAACAATGACTTTAAAAGCATTTTTTATGATTTAATTATTTCCTAAAAAACTGTCAGCAGTTCCGTCTTAAACCATAAATAAACTATCATTTTTAGTGCAAGACCACCCGTTTATCGGGTGGTCTTGCACTGCTTATATAGTTCCTGAGTTTTTACAATTTCTTCTCCTGAGGTCCAATACAATTTTAAAAGCTCATAATTCACCTTTAACACACTTTAAACCTAAAGCTTACTACTTTTTCCTTTAATCCTGACAATAACTTTTTATATTCAGATTTCGCATAGAGTTGAATATTGCCAGTACAGTTACACCCACATCGGCAAATACCGCCCACCACATATTCGCTATTCCAAATACTGCCAGTATCAAGACCAGTATCTTTATACCAAGTGCCATAACTATATTTTGATTTGCTATTTTAATAGTTCTTCTGGCAAGTCTTATGCCTACGGCAAGCTTCGACGGTTCATCTGTCATTATAACTATATCTGCCGCTTCTATGGCGGCATCTGAACCGAGCCCTCCCATAGCGATACCTATATCGGCCCTTGCAAGTACGGGTGCATCATTTATTCCGTCGCCTACAAACACCAGATTCTTATCTTTTTGCTTTTTCTCTAAAAGCTCTTCAAGCCTGTCAAGCTTATCCCCCGGCAAAAGCCCGGCATGTACCTCATCAATTCCGATTTCCTCTCCCACACTCTTGGCAGTATTTATACCGTCTCCGGTAAGCATCACTGTATGTTTTATGCCAAGCTTTTTAAGTTCTGAAACTGCATACGGCGAATCCTTTTTTATTCTGTCCGAAATTACAATGCAGCCCCCATATTGCCCGTCAACTGCGACATATACGGTTCCGGGCTGTGTATCAGGTTCTTTTTCAAATATGGAATATTTTTTCATAAGACCTGCATTTCCTACAAGTACATTTTTTTTATCAAGCTTTACATTTAAACCTCTTCCGGAAATTTCCTTTATATCTGAAAGTCTTGTTTCATCAATAGACTCATCAAGTCCGTTTTCATGTCTGTATCTGATATATGCTTTTTTAATAGACAGTGCTATGGGATGTGATGAATAGTATTCCGCATAGGCGGCAGTTTCCAGCAATCCTTTTTCATCAAGTATACCGGTCTTTTCATCAGGTATAATCTCTGTAACCTCAAATACACCCTCAGTTAATGTGCCTGTTTTATCAAATACCGCAATTTCAGTTTTTGCAAGTGCCTCAAGATAATTGCTTCCCTTTACTAATACTCCAAGCCTTGATGATGCCCCTACTCCGCCAAAAAAGCTTAAAGGTATTGATATAACAAGTGCACATGGACATGACACAACTAAAAAAGTAAGCGCCCTTGAAAGCCACAAAAGGAAATTATGTCCGGGATCAAATAAAGGAAATAAAATTGCTATTATAAGTGCGGCACCTACTACAAGCGGAGTATAAACAACTGCAAATTTTGTGATAAAATTCTCAGAAGCCGATTTTTTTGATGCCGCATTTTCAACCATGTCAAGTATCCTGCTGGCAGTAGAGTCTGAAAACTCTTTTGTAACCTCTATATCTATAACTCCGTCTGTGTTTATACTGCCGCTAAGCACATTATCTCCGCTTGAAGCCCGTCTCAATACCGGTTCACCTGTAAGTGCCGAGGTATCGAGCATGGATTCTCCCTTTATCACCTGCCCGTCAAGCGGTATCCTCTCGCCGGGCTTTACAACTATAATATCACCTATATTTACATCATAAGGATCAACCGTCCTTACGCTGCCGTCATCAGATTTAAGGTTGGCACTGTCCGGTCTTATATCCATAAGTTCATTTATAGCTTTTCTTGATTTATTTACAGCCATACTTTGAAAAAATTCTCCGACCGTATAAAAAAGCATTACTGCCACACCCTCTGCAAATTCTCTTAAACCGAATGCACCTATTGTGGCAACTCCCATAAGGAAATTTTCGTCAAATACACGTCCTTTCCTTATATTGTAAAATGCTTTTTTAAGGACTGGAAAACCTACTACAATATATGAAGCCGCAAACAATGCCATATAAAAGCCTGTTAAAATATGCAGTTCGCCGTCTTTATATATATACGACATTTTTTTCATAATCAGTGCCGCTATAAATAAAACGGCAGAAATGATTATATTTCCAAGCATTTTTTTCTGATTTTCATTCATATTCTTTCACCTGCAAATATCCCGACATTGTAAATCTTATGAAAATTTTTATACTATAACTGTTCAGGCATAATTATTCAGATACAGCTGCCGTGTCATAAAGGACAATTTATGCCCTTTTAACTTTTATCTCCGGATGTTCCGCATTTATAAGCTTAACAACCTTTTCCAGTACATCTTCCATGTCTTTATCAAGGGCTTCTACGCTGCATTTTAAGGTTATAAAGTTTATACCTGCATTTACAACTCCGTCCAATGCCTTTATCCTGTTTTCAAGCTTTGCCGCACAATCAGCACAATCAAGTCCTTCAAGTTTCAACATTCTCTTCATTTTATAGATCCTCCTTAGTATTTTATAATTTTATATATTTTTAAATTTTTTATATCAGCCCTCAGGCTTCTTTTTTCCGTTTTAATATTTCGGCACCAACATATATAAAATTTTTATATTTATTAAAGTGCCTTATATTTAAAGTATTTTTGAAAATTTTGTAATGTCGGCGTTTCTCTTAAGTATTAAAAGTGCCTTATATGTTCAAGTCCAGTTTCAAAAACCTGTTTTACATGTTCATCATCAAGTGAATAATATACTGATTTCCCTTCTCTGCGGCATTTTACAAGATGTTCTCTCCTAAGCAGAGCAAGCTGGTGAGATACAGCCGACTTTGTCATATCAAGCACGCTGCATATATCACATACACACATCTCCGATAAATCAAGTGCCCATAATATCTTAATCCTTGTTTCATCAGCAAATACCTTAAAAAATAATGCAAGCTTTTTATATTCACCCATATCAATCATAGCTTTTTTTACATCATCTACAATTTCCTGATGCACGACAGTACAGTCGCATATAAATTTACCTGCTGACATAGATACCTTTCTGTTTTTTATTTAAGCATTAATATTTAAATATTCTCTTTAAAAGCTGTATAATGGCTCATGGTTCCATGGTTCCATGGTTCCATAGTTCCATAGTTCCATAGTTCCATAGTTCCATAGTTCCATAACATTATAACGGTTGAGCAATTATTCAACTGTTATGATTATTATAGTTGAATATATACTCAACTGTCAAGAGCTAGATACGTTTTTTTATTTTTTTATTTTTCCGCAAAAGACCTTTAAAAAAGACTTGCAGCATCAGTTGAAAATACCGGCTAAAAAATAAAGAACCATATACATCAGTATGCGGTTCTTTCCATATATACTATATTCTATACTTTATACCCTATTTCATATACTTTTTTTCCAAATCTTTTATCATATCAACACGTCTTTCATGCCTGCCGCCTTCAAACTCGGCAGAAAAAAATTCATCAACTATCATCTTTGCAAGCTCATCTCCAACAACCCTTGCACCAAGTGCTATAATATTCGCATTGTTATGAAGCACTGCCATACGGGCGGAATACGGATCCGAACAGACGGCTGCCCTTATACCCGGTATTTTATTTGCTGATATTGAAATACCTATACCTGTACCGCAGATTAAAACACCCTTATCAATCAGACCGCCTGCAACCGCTTCACCTACTGCAGTTGCAGGCACCGGATAGTCAGCCTTTTCACCCTTTGCAGCACCGAAGTCTACTGTTTCAAAGCCTTTTTCCTCAAGGTACTTCATAAGACTTTCCTTTAATTGAGTACCTGCATGGTCATTTCCAAAACCTATCTTCATATTTATAATCTCCCTTAAATAAATTTTAATTCTGTTTTACTACAGCCAGATCTTTATCCGGTATAAAACATTTAACTGCTCCGGCGCCTATTATAAGTATATATCCTGCTACACTGTATATATCAGGCATCTGGTGCAAAAATATATATCCGAGAAAGGCTGCATACAATACCTGGCTGTAATCAAAAACTCCTATTTCCTTTGCGGGTGCATATGTATATGCCCTTGTTATACATACCTGACCTAACATAGCAAAAAAACCTGCACCTAAAAGACATGCAAGCTGCCAAAGCTGCATAGGCTTATAGTGTAAAATAAGAAGCGGCAGTGTAATAAGAGTTGAAAAAGAAGAAAAAGTAAATATTATTATTTCAGCCTTTACTCCACGATTTCCTATAATCCGTACAACCGTGTATGCCGCCCCTGCCATAATTCCACCCATAATACCGAACAATGCAGGCAAAACTGCATAACTGAAGCTGGGTTTTACTACAAAACCTGCACCTATAAATGCAATAGCCGTAAAGACCCAGTCCGTCGGTTTAGGATTTTCCTTTAGAAATATACTGCTCGCTATAACAACAAAAAAAGGACTTAATTTATTTAACATACTGGCATCCGCTATATTCATGTGATCAATTGCATAAAAATTACATATAAGCCCGATTGTTCCGAATAATGCTCTTAAAAATAAAAAAAGCCTGTTTTCGGCAGCCACTTCAAACTTTATATTCTTTTTCTTCATAGCGACAAAAATGATCATAGCGGCAACTATATTTCTGAAAAATACCTTTTCAAATACAGGCAGCTCTCCGCTAAGTCTTACCATAAAGCTCATACAAGCAAAACCAAAGCCTGCACCAAGTATATACAATATTCCGAACAGCCTGTCTCTGCCGGTATATTTAATCTTTTCCATCTTTTATATTCTCCTGAGTTTTATAAAAATATAAATAAAGAGGCTGTAAAAACTCCTGAATTTAAACAGTTTCCATACCTGAAACCGCCGGTTTGGAAGTTGTTTTTTCTGAAATAACAGTTTTCTACAGTCTTTCCAATACTTCTTTAACCCTCCCAAGTCCGGTACAATTATAGCATATTTAAAAAAAATTTGACATAAAATATTTACATTGTTAAAATGTTACAGATAAAGTTCATCCAAAATAAATAAGGAGGAGATACGCCGCCTGTATTTAAAATTACAGGCGACTTTTATATTTTATGTCAGAGAAACAAAATACAAAAGAAAGTACACATACTGCGGAAAGCGATTTAAAAAATACACAAACACAAAAAGAAAACCGTATGGGTACTGAACCTATCGGAAAGCTGCTCATTTCAATGAGTACACCTATAATCATATCTATGTTTATACAGGCTATGTACAATATAATTGACAGTATCTTTGTTGCAAAATACAGCTCAGAAGCACTGGCGGCAGTATCACTTGCTTTCCCTGTACAGGCTCTTATGATTTCAGTGGGTTCAGGAACCGGTATAGGAATAAACGCCTTTCTTTCAAGATCACTGGGAGAGGGCAGAAAGGATGAAGCCAGATCTGCCGCACTTAACGGAGTTTTTCTCGCATTCTTAAGCTTTGCCGCATTTGCACTTTTCGGACTTTTTGCAAGCGGTTCATTTTTTACAAGCCAGACAGACAATCCTGTAACTGCAAAGTTCGGAGCCGATTACCTTTATATAGTATGTATTTTTTCAGCCGGCATAATGTTTGAAATAACATATGAAAGAATACTTCAGGCAACCGGCAATTCATTTTACAGTATGATTACACAAAGCATAGGTGCAGTTATAAATATAATACTTGATCCAATACTGATATTCGGACTTTTCGGAATGCCTAAGCTTGGCATATCAGGTGCCGCAATAGCAACAGTTATAGGACAGTCCGCAGCTGCACTGCTTGCACTTTATTTTAACATTTATAAAAATAAGGAGTTTTCAATCTCAATCAAGGGCTTTAAGCCCAGTTTAAAAACAATTGCCGTAATTTATTCAGTGGGTGTGCCGTCAATTATAATGCAGTCAATAACTTCTGTAATGGTATATTTTTTAAATAAAATACTTATCTCATTTTCAGAAGCCGCTGTTACTGTACTTGGTGTATATTTTAAAACCAACAGCTTTATAATCTATCCTGTATTCGGACTTACAAACGGCATGATACCAATAGTCGCTTATAATTACGGAGCCAAAAGGAAAAGCCGCATCAAAAAAACTATAATATATTCCGCAGTTGCTTCAACTGTTATAATGCTTATCGGTCTTGCCATATTCCAGATATTCCCACAGAAGCTTATGGGGCTTTTCAATGCTTCAGGTATACTTTTGACATTAGGCGTGCGTGCATTAAGGATAATATCTCTGTGCTTTATATTTGCAGGCTTTAATATAGTTTTATCATCAATGTATCAGGCACTGGGCAACGGTCTTTATTCGCTGTATCTTTCACTGCTTAGACAGATCGCTATAATACTGCCTGTCGCATACCTGCTTTCAAAGCATTTTGGGCTTGAATATACCTGGTATTGTTTTCCAATAGCCGAGATTGCGGCACTGGCATTTAACCTTTTCCTGCTTAAAAAGATAAGTCTTAAACTGCCAAAATAAACGGGCTTTTATTTTTTACAAAGCTCGGCTACAGCCTCTATTGCTTCATCAATCTCTTCTTCAGTATTAAAATATGAGAAGCTGAATCTTACTATACCTTTATCTACAGTACCAAGTGCCTCATGTGCCCTTGGTGCACAGTGTCCTCCGGGTCTTGTTGCTATCTCATATACCGAGGCAAGTTCATCGGATATGGCACCTGAATCATAATCTCCTATATTAAGGCTTACTATTGGTGCTCTTTTTTTAGTATAATCCCCGTAAATTTTAATATTTTCAAAGTCTTTTACGCCCTCATAAAAACGCCGTGCAAGACCTTCTTCTTTATTTCTTATATTTTCAATACCTGTTTCTTCAATAAAATCAAGTGCGGCTGACAGACCTGCTATACCGTGTGAATTTAGCGTTCCTGCCTCAAGCCTTACGGGATACTCTTCGGGCTGATAGCGAGAAAATGTTTTTATACCGGTGCCTCCCGTCTTAAAAGGTCTTATTTCAACTCCCCGTGCTATGCACATACCTCCCGTGCCCTGAGGACCGAAAAGGCTTTTATGACCTGTAAAACATATAACATCTATATTCATGTCTTTCATATTTATATCAAATACTCCTGCTGACTGTGAGGCATCCAGTATAAATAAAAGACCATACTTTTTTGCGATACCTCCTATTATGTTAATGTCAAGTACAAGACCTGTAAGATTTGAAGCATGTGTACAGACTATGGCTCGTGTTTTTTGATTTATTAATTTTTCAAAATCATCATAATTAATATTTCCGTTTATATCAGCCCTTACAAAATCCAGTTTTACATTTTTTTCTTTTTCAAGCCTGTACAGGGATCTTAAAACTGAATTATGTTCAAGATCCGTAGTTATTACATGATCTCCTTCATTTATAATTCCGTTTATAGCTATATTAAGTGCTTCAGTAGAGTTCTGGCAAAATACGGTATTGCCGGCTCCTCCGGTACATCCAAACAGTGTAGCCAGTTTTATTCTTGTATTAAAAACAGCACGAGAGGCACTTAAGCTTTCCTCATGTGTTCCTCTTGCAACATTACCGAAATTTTCCATTGCAAGTACTACCGCATCTATAACCTGCTGTGGTTTGTGCAGCGTTGTAGCCGCATTGTCAAGATATATCATATAACCTCCGTTCTGCCGCCTCTAAGCTGACGGCTGCACAATTACTGTTTTGCTGTATTTTAAATTTGCAAGCCAGCTGAAAAATATATATTTGCGTAGCATATAGATTTATAAAAAGCAGACAATGACTCGCAAAAGCCTGTCTGCCTTTTTATCGCTTTACATATACACAGTATATATATTCTCATATCTTATGCCTTCAGTTTTTAAAATCTCTTCAATTTCCTCTGATAAATCAGGCGGCGAACTCCAGCTCATACCGCAGCCTGCTGATATTTCTGAAGGCAGCGGTATAAGTCTTCCTTCAACTTTATGCTTCTTAAGACATACTTCAGCTGCCATTGCATCAGTTGTGGTATTAAACACAACAACAATCCTTAATTTTTTTTCTCTCATATATACATAAGCACATAAATATAATTATTGTAATTTTAAAACAACTAATTATTTTGTATTTATGGTCTTAAAATCCTTCCTGCCTTATTCATTGTTTCAACTATACTGTACATATTGCTGACTGTACCTACTGCAAGCTTGTCCTTAATTTTATAAAAGTCGAGACAGGTTCCGCAAGTCATTACATTTACCCCTTTTGACTCCATAAGCTTAAGATCCTCAAGTGAAGCCGAACCCTCTATACTCAGGTATGCCCCGCCATTATAAAGCAGTATAGTGTCAGGAAGCGGATCAAGCTGTGAAAGTGCATATATAAAACCTTTCATCAGCAATGCACCAAGTTCGTCATCACCTGTTCCCATACAGCGTGAGCTTATAACTGCAACCATTGTAGAATTTTGAAGTCCAGCCATTCCGGCATCGGTATCAGTTTCAGCTCCTGCTTTTGGTGCATCAATGCTTACTACAAAGTGCCCGTCATCTATCTTCATGCTTTTTGCATTAATCTGTCTGCCTGATGCCATCTTTAACAGATTTTCAACTGCGGTTTCATTGTCAACATGAACCTCAACCAATGTATCCTCTTCAAGTGCGTCAAGTACCTTTACCGTCTTTACCACAGGTATCGGGCACTGCTGACCGAGTACGTCAATTTTTAATGTCTTCATAAAATTACCTCCATATTATACCTTTTAAATATATTTAATATATGTGCATATCTTAAGGCATCCTTTTTGCATCCGCCATTTATCATTTATCCCTTTGCCTTAACTGCCATATTTCATACATAATAAGTATATCATGCTTTAATTGCATATTTCCACTACTTTTTTGAAGGAAATGGTAAAAATATATTAATTATTGTAAATATGATAATTGATTTCATAATAATTAATTTTATATATGTTGCTTTTACAACATACAATACTTAATATACATGCTATAATAGTTTTTATTAGTAAATACTAACTGCTAAAATTTTCCCAGGAAAGGAGGTTTTTAAATGGAAAGCCGGATTTCAAAAGTATTCTACCGGTCAATCCTTATACTCCTCCCTATAATATGTTTTCTTATATGTATAGGTGTAGGCCGCTACGGACTTGGGCATAAGGATGCACTTAGGGTGCTTGCAGATGTAGTATTACACGGAAAAGCATCAGTCGCAAAAAGAGAATACAGCATTATAATCAATACAAGGCTTTCAAGAATATCACTTGCGCTTATATGCGGAGGAGGACTTGCCGTAGCAGGTGTGGCACTCCAGTCTGTATTTTCAAACCCATTAGTTTCTCCTGATACTCTTGGAGTTGCTTCAGGTGCAAGCTTCGGAGCGGCACTTGCACTTTTGTTTAAGGCTAATCTTTTCGCCGTTCAAATATCCGCACTTTTATTCGGTATCATAGCATGTGCAATTACTTACACAGTTTCAAGGGTTAAAGGCGGTCAAAACACTATAATGCTTATACTTTCAGGTATTATAGTCGGTTCACTTTTCCAGGCATTTGTTTCAATGGTTAAATATGTTGCAGATACTGATGAAATACTTCCGAATATAACATACTGGCTTATGGGAAGCCTTTATACTTCTAACTGGAAAAGTATAATTATGGGAGCACCTCCCATAATTATATGTTCATTTATATTATTTATGGTACGCTGGAAAACCAATGTATTAAGCCTTAGCGAAGATGAGGCAAAATCACTTGGTATGAATATAAGATATATGAGACTTGCCCTTATACTATGTTCTTCCGTTATAACCTCATCAGTAGTATCAATGTGCGGTCAAATAGGATGGATCGGACTTTTAATGCCTCATATGTGCAGGCTTATATTTGGAAGCGACAATTTAAAAGTCATACCTGCCTCAATCTCATTCGGTGCGGTCTTTCTGCTTATATGTGATACCTTTTCAAGGAGCATGACCGTTACTGAAGTACCTGTTTCAATATTGACCGCACTTGTGGGTGCACCTATCTTTTTAATGCTTTTAAGGAACACAGGAGGGAACATATGATTTTTGAAACGGTAAACGCAAGCTTTTCTTACAAAAAAAATTCTGCCATGCTTCTTAAGAATATAAATTTAAATGTAGAAAGCAATGAGGTGCTTGCAATACTGGGACCAAACGGTATAGGAAAAACCACTCTGCTTAAATGCATGACAGGGCTGTTGCACTGGAAAGAAGGCTTCAGCAGTATAGATAAAAGAAGAGTTGATGAGATGAGCTCAAAGGATTTTTTTTCAATCACCGCCTATGTTCCTCAGGCAAGGAATCCGGCATTTGCCTACAAATCGGAAGAATTTATAATGCTCGGTCGTTCAATACATGTAGGTAATTTTTCAAAACCCGGAAAAAAGGATTATGAAAAAGTAAATGAAGTAATAGAGCTGTTAGCACTTCAGAAACTTGTAGGAAAATTTATAAACCGCCTAAGCGGCGGAGAACTTCAGATGCTCCTTATTGCAAGAGCCTTATGCCAAGAACCGTCCATACTCATACTTGATGAGCCTGAAAGTAATCTGGACTTTAAAAATCAGCTTATGATACTTGACAGTATAAGAAGGCTTGCAGATAAAGGCATGATATGTATATTCAATACCCATTATCCATCACATGCATTTTCAATAGGTGATAAGGCAATTATGATAGGAAAAAATAGCCAAAATATATTCGGTTCTGTTGAAACAGTGCTTACTAAAAAGAATATAGAAACTGTATTCGGGGTAAATGTGGATATTGCAAAAAATATTTCAGGTAAAAAAGAATATACTACAATAACCGCATTAAGTATAAAAAATTAATTTTTAACGTAAAATAAAAGATCCGAAAAACGTATAATTTATAAGGAGGTTTTATGAAAAGATATATTAAATTTTTAGCAGGAATTTCACTTTTATCTCTGCTTACAGGCTGTACATCAAACAATACCGCTACAACTGGAAAGACTTCAGGAAATGTTTCAAACGAATCGGTTCCGAATACGGTTTCGAAGGAAAGCGTATTAAATCAGGCAACAGACGGCAAACAAAAATCCGGGAAAAGGGTTATAATAGACCAATACGGCTACGAAGTTGAACTGCCTGAAAAAATAGAACGTATAGCTATACATAGACTTTTGCCGCTTCCTTCAGTATATGCCGTATATAAGGGCGGAAATGTTGACGGTCTTGTATCCATGCCGCCCGATTCACTTATAGCCGCACAAAATTCAATACTTTCAAAATATGCCCCTGATATACTTAATGTTTCAACTGATTATTACAAAGGCGGCGAGCTTAATATGGAAGAACTTTTAAAGCTTAAACCTGATGTGGTATTTTATGCGGGCGGCGACAAGGAAAGACAACAGTTTGAAAATGCCGGAATACCCGCAGTAGGATTTTCTACAACAGCTGATACTTCAACAATAGGTGTTATGGAAAAATGGATTGAACAGATGGAAGATGTCTTAGGTGAAGAAAGCAAAGTGAACGGCATAGCGGAATATGCGGCTGAAACAGAAAAGGAAATTCTTTCAAGAATTAGTGATATACCTGAAAAGGACAGAGTAAAGGTTCTTATGATAGGGCATTACAGCGATACAAATTTTACACTTGGAGGCTTCGGTGAATACTGGACTGATGCTACAGGAAGCATAAATGTAGGCAAAGGTGCGGAAGGAAATATAAATATGGAACAGGTATATGCATGGAATCCCGACAAGATTTTTGTATCAACTCTTTCAGATTTCTTCCCTGAGGATTTTTATAACAATACTACAGTTGAGGGTGCCGACTGGAGCGGCGTGTCGGCAGTTATAAACAAGGAGGTTTATAAATTCCCCCTTGGTATGCACCGCTGGTGGCCGCCTTCAACGGATGCACCTCTTGCATTGTGGTGGATAGCAAAAAATACCTATCCTGACAAATTTAAAGATATAAGTATTGAAGATAAAACGAAAGAATACTATAAAAAGTTTTATGATATGGAGCTAAGTGATGAGGATATAGATGCTATCCTTCACCCTGTAAAAGGTGTAGGCAGACATTATTATTAATTACATGAGTTTTATATTCAGTATTAAAATACAATTTTAAAAATATAAAAGGACAGTAAACAGATATCTTATCCGCTTACTGTCCTGATTTATTATTATATTTTATTAAAAGCTATTTTCCATCCTCAGGCTTCTCCGCCTTTATAGCATCATCCAATTTTTTCACAGAGCCTTCAATATCATTAGTATCTACATCATCGGCATTATTCTTTATAAGGCCGAGCACTGTCTGAACTGCACTGTCAGGCAGATCTATACCTGCGAGCTCCCTAATAACCGCTGCCGGATCTTCATTAAATTTTTTAAGAAAATCAGGATCCGACTCCGCCTTAGCTTTCATAGCATTTAACTGAGACTTGATATCTTTCACTTTTTATACCTCCTTTAATATTTCACTTCCGAAACAACCTCACTTTAAGGTTCAACTGACTTTTCCCATCCCTTACACATAGAACTATATCCGGTAAAAACTGTAAGCAAAGCCCTTTGCATGACTGTATTAAAACCAGTATTTATCGTTACGGTACGCAGATTATACCATATAAAAATTCTTACCGCAATAAGCTTATTTTATAATCTGAACCGGAAAATTGACAATTATGTATTAAAAATTTAACCAAGTTCTGCATTATACCTCTCCAAATCCTGTGCAAAAGGAAAACTTTCCTGCAATAAATCAACCTGTTTATTGTCCTTGCTGATAAATAAAACAAAGCAACCATCCCACGCTGTTATTTCAATTTCTGCAAGAGGATGTTGTAATGTTAGCGGATTTTTCCAAAAACCGGTATAGCCATCAGCAAAGGGCAGCGGATATTTTAATACATCATCCTTTGAAATATCCTTAGAAAAAGCTGATAAAACACCCCATATCCATTGAAAATTCTCTGTATGCATATCTATCAAAGTATTTCCGTCAACCCAAAGTTTTTTTTTTGAATATTTCAGAATATTCAGGATTTCTAGGATAGCACTCCGGATATGTAATTAACCAGTTATATTCTTTCTCTACTGCATAAATACTCCTTAATATTTTAGGAAATATATCACAACTGCCGGTATTCTGATCTATAATAAGTCCTTTCATATATAAGCACCCCGGTATAAATTATTTTTTATCTATATTAAACTTATTTCTAAAATAAAAGTTCCTGCCGAATTCCTAGCGCAATAAGCTTATTTTATAATCTGATCTCCATCCTTCATAACATAATGTTTTTTTACACCGAGCTCATTCATCCACTCCCTCACCTTAAGAGTAAGATAGCTGCCGCTCCCTTTTCCGCCTCCGTTATCATTGTCCCAGAGCCACTCAGGTGAATTCCACATACATATACTCGGACTTATTATCTTATAAACATCTTTATTTACACCATACTGACCATGGTGAGCCATCTGGACTATATCGCTGTCAAGTTCAAAAGCGGGAACATCATTTTTAAGCTGCTCGCCGGCTTCAGGTCCCATATCTCCTAAAAACAGAACTCTTGTGCCTGCAATATCAAATCTGTATGCAATTGAAGAATTATTTATTGAATTAACTCCAAATTGATAAGGCGGATTTAAAACATTTACTTTTATATTGCCTATATTAATTATATCTCCTCGCTTTACATCAGAATGTATACTTTCGGGATTAAGTTTTTCAATTGCAGCCTTGCAGTCAAAGACCGTCTGTGAGCGATAGGCTTCATTTCTTATATACCAGTCATTATCTAAAAAATTATAATACACCCCGTCTATAATCATATCCCCCGGACCGTCATTTATAATCTTTGTAAGAGCTCCTACATGATCACTGTGCGGATGTGTTATAAACCATGCACTTACCCTATTACCCTTACTTCTAATTATATCTCTTAAATGATCGGCATCCTCAGGAAGCCCCCCGTCAACAACTATAACCTCGCCGCTACTTGCTATAATTACATAGCTCATCATCTGGCTCTGCGTCTGTCCTCCAACCAGAATAATCTGTGCACCTCCAAGCATATCCTTTCCATTCCAATTCATCTTTGAATCCGCACCTGAATAAACCACACGTGAATCCGCATAGGCAATCAGGGCTGTAAAAGCCGTCAAAAAAGTACACAGCATAAATAATGCAATTTTTTTAAATATATTCATAATTTTATATAGAATTCCTTCCAAAATATTACCTTTTTTTCTTTAAGATTTTCCGTTTTCTCCTTCTATATCCTATACAAACCGTTTTACTTAAATCTTATATAAACCGTATTATACCAGCTACAAATCTTATTATACACTCCAAAACATGCTATTTGCTAAAAACCGTACTATTTACTCTTGCCAGTGCCGCTGCTGCTTTCACCGGAAGATTCCGTTTCCTTATTACCTCTTATTACAGGTATTACAGGATCATTTTTCCCCGGATCAATAATTTGATTTACATAATAATTTTCAGGTTTCATAATATCACCTTCGGTAAATATCTCAAGTTCAAGCGTGTATTTATCCCATAAACCTCCGTAATAGCCGTCAGCCGACTTTTTAATTGAAAAATCCTGAACCGCTGCAGCATCATTAAACGCCTTTATATAGTCAGGTCCGTAATTTAAAGCTTCAACCTGAGTTGCATCATTTGAAAGAACCCATATAAGCCTTATCACATTCTGGTCAAGTCTTTCTACATCAATATCTATATAATCGCCTTTCGGATAATCTTCCTTTGAAAGTGCAGCCTGACAGTCCTCCTGCACCTGTTCCCAGTCAATCTCAATATTTTCCTTTGTTTGAAAATCAGGCTCGGCTCCGACACTCTGCGGTGTTACTATTTCCGGTTCAGTACAACCCGCAGCCACACATGCCGCACCGGCAATAAAAACGGTTATAATAGCCGCCTTTTTTAATCTTATCATAATATTTTAAGCTTTAATCTCCTGCCTTACAGCTATCCAATCCTATATACAGCTGCCTTTCACCATACTTAACAACGGGTATATAAAAAAACACATTTTATAAACCTTATAAAGACCGGCACTTTATATAGCGGTCTTCAATTTATATTATATATCCCCGTTAAATACATCAGACAGTCTATGTAATTAAAGCCTTTCCTTTCTGTTTTATGTTTATATAACAGGCAGCTTATATTAAAATACAGCCCTGTTTTTAATATTATTTTTGAATTTAAAATTTGTACTATATAAAAAATTTACAATATTAAAATCAAAAACCAGTTATGAGGCATATATAGGCACTGACTGCATTACTATACAATGAAAAGGCTAATATCATGCATGCCGAAAACATTGTATAAATCATTAATCGCATTACCCTATAACTCGTAGCATTATATAAAAAAATACGGGATTTTTGTAGTGGTTTTTTATAAATGTCAGAAATTCTTAATAAATCATTTTAGCGAGATACCGGTTAAAGGTTTCACATATAAAAATGCTTTATTTTATAATTATACGATTTTAGCAGACACCTAACAGTCATTTAAAGAAATGCCTGGTAAATCAATTTTTTTAGTTTTATAAATGCTTGCATTAAAGTTATATTTATGCTATTATGTTCAATATATTTGTATTATGATATATTTTTGAACATAATTTGTAGACATAAGTTCTGCATATTACTGTATTTAATTAAGAAGTCATAATGGATACATGCTAATTAAAATGTACTCAGACTGAATAAATGAAAGGACAGGTTAAAAATATTTTATGAATAAAGAGATTTTAACAGATGATACAAAAAAACTTATAAAAAGGCTTGATCCGGCACTTACTTTTATACCATTTATAAGCATCATGGTATTATGTGCCTTATTTATAAAATCACCACAAGGCTCGGCTGTGGTACTCGAACATATACGAAGCTTTCTAAGCGACTCTCTTTCAGCCTTCTACATACTTGTGGGATTTGGAGCCTTTTTAGTTTCACTCTATATAGCATTCTCAAAATACGGGCATATAAAGCTTGGAAATTATGAAAAACCTCAATTTTCTTTTTTTGCATGGGGCAGTATGATGTTTACAGCAGGACTTGCCGCTGATATACTGTTTTACTCAATATGCGAATGGATACTCTATGCAAAGGAAAGTCGTATATCCGATCTTGGCGATATGCAAACATGGGCTTCAACATATCCTTTATTTCACTGGGGACCTATCCCCTGGAGCTTTTACCTGATCCTTGCATGTGCATTCGGATTTATGCTGCATGTTAAAAAATGTAAAAGGCAGCGTTACTCAGAGGCATGCAGACCGATTATCGGAAAATCTGCTGACGGGCTTTTAGGAAGACTTATAGATCTTACAGCGGTTTTTGCACTTATAGCAGGTACATCAACCACATTTTCACTTGCCACACCGCTGCTGTCAAGTGCTGTAAGCAGAATTTTCAAAATTGCCCAAAGCAGTACACTTACAGTATTACTTCTTGTAATTATATGTATAATCTATACAGTATGTGCATATTTCGGCTTAAAAGGTGTTGAAATCATGGCTTCTTCATGTACATATATATTCTTTATATTGCTTTTATACATACTTATAGGCGGCGGAAAAACCAGATATATTATAGAAACAGGCATTTCCTCCATAGGAACTCTTGCAGATAATTTTATTACGCTTGCAACATACACCGATTCATCAAGACAAAACGGCTTCGTGCAGAGCTGGACAGTATTTTACTGGGCATACTGGATAGTATGGTGTGTAGCAACACCGTTTTTTATAGGAAGCATAAGCCGTGGAAGAACATTAAAACAAACTGTGCTCGGAGGATATATATTTGGTCTTTCAGGCACATTTACATCATTTATAATTTTAGGAAATTATGGTCTTGGACTTGAAATACTTGATAATGTAAATATTACCGGTTTTTATGAAAAAACTCAGGATATATATAAAACTATATTATTTATATTTGATAAGCTGCCTTTTACAAATATCGCCCTTATACTGCTTATATTGGCAATGATTGCCTTTTATGCTACAACATTTGATTCACTGACGATAGTAGCAGCCTCCTACTCATATAATGACCTGAATTTTGATGAAATACCTGATAAAAGAGTAAAGTTGTTCTGGGCAGTGCTGCTTATACTGTTTCCGATAGCACTTATTTTTTCAGGAAAATCCATGGAAAATCTGCAGACGGTATCAATAATCGCAGCCTTTCCTGTAGGTATAATACTAATACTTATAGTTGCAGGTTTTTTTAAAGATGCCTCGTCTTATTTAAAAAATATTTCCGATTCAAGTGATATTTCCAAGAAAAGTAATAAACAAAGCTGAAGTTTTATTTCAGAAAATTAATTATAATCAAAAACTGCGGACTTTGATATTTTAGCCCTCTTCAAATACATCACTGTCGAAAAAATCCCGTATACTCATACCGAAACCGTATGCGATTTTTTCGACAGTTTTCATTCCCGTATTTTTAGATTTCATTGATACTATATCCTTTAAAGTTGTTTTAGGAATACCTGATATCTTTGAAAGCCTGTAAAGGGTTATATCATTTTTATAACATAATATTGTTATCCTTGATGACACCGCTTCATAAATCCTCATATCTGCTCCTTTCAGAAAAACTGCCTTGATATAGCAGTATATATAAGATAAAAATGATTATTATAGATTGTTTGATAGTGTTTAATATTGTTTAAATGTTGATTTGATATTTGTTTCAGGGAAACACTTATTAAATATTTTCCGTACGAAAATCGTATGCACTTATTGCTATAAGATTTTGTGCACAGGTATGCAGAGCTGCATGAAGAAACCGTGATTTAACCATCGCTTCCTTAGACAATTATTTTAACATAACTGCCTATATAAGTAAATCTTTCGCAGTATATCTTTTATCAATAAAAAATCAGCTTTAGCTTTTATAAATTTAGTTTACCCGATGGCGATCCGGTCTAAACTCTAAAAAAGTAATTGAGGATTTAAACTTTTCCGGCTTATTAGCCAATTATTCAGTTCAGTTCAGATAAGAGAAGAACAGGGTAAAACCCCTATCATGATGTATGCTGTAATTACCTACAAGTGGGTTTTGCATCCAAAAACAAAACAGCATTATAGAAAAATATCCCGGACAAGTTACAAAGCCCAAAGGCCTTATACTTGTGGGGATATTTTTATTTTGTGCCGTAGGGATTAAAATTTCTTATTTCCCGACAGCCCCTATATATGTTTTTATATCATTTACCCAAAACTATAAAGAGCCGAATGTTTCCCTTTATAGTTTTAAAAACAAAGAATGAAACCCATTCACAAAAATCTTGTTTAAAACTTTTTAAATATTTAATTTTTTAGGGAAGTTTTACCTTTATATCACGAATAATCTTTTCATTTTTTTTATATCTTATTCTCCATAGTGCATTATTTTGTATTTCACTGTTATACCCGAAAATAAGTTCTACCCTTATACCGTTATCCAAAACATACACAGGATGTAACATTCCATACCCTTCCGATTCATCCGGGGTGCCTAGTGTTAATACTACTTCATCCATCGGCTTCAACATCAATGATTCAAATTTATGCTTTGTTGCAGCATTAATTTTATACATATCATACCTTTTATATAAAAATATTAACATAAATAATAACACAAGAAATAAACTTAATGATAATATTTTTATACACTTTCCTTTCATATATTTATTTTTTGCTGATATAATAAAATCCCAAGTCATATTTATACCCCCTTTTCTTTTAATCTTCTTTAGGATTTTTTACTCCTTTAATAATCTTTGTTGAACTTGGTTTATGAAATAATGTTACATCACTATCCTGCCGATACCGATAATACTCATCATCAGGATTAATTACAATTAAAACCGCATATTTACCCGATAAGTTCAGATGATACTTTTCAGATTTTAATCCTATTACATCTGCATCATCTCTAAGGAAATGATGATTGAATCATCAATTCATTAGGGAATACTGCTTAGATCTCTCAAAACCATACAGAAATAACATAACCCCCATGCAATTTCACACGGAAATACTTATAATGATCTTTATCGAATCTATTTTCAGCATTTTCGGCATATTTCAAATATCTAACTTCAACTTTACTGATTATTACAGTGATGATCTGCTATACCATCATTTATATCCCGATACACTAAGTTTTAATCTAAAAATAAATTCGATGAGTTATTTAGAAATCTAGGTGCATATTGTATACGACATTTGAATTTTCCATCCTCTGAATATAAATCTATATAATTCAGCTTACTTTCCTGATTAGAAGAGAAATCAACTGGGAAAAATACATAGTATGAATTAATATGATAGTATATTCTGTTATTATCGGTTATACCATGAGGTTTCCCATATAAATTTTCTATGTCTCCATATGTATATTCATCATTTAAATCAAAAAATTGTCTTGGCTTTATTTCTATTTT
>ERZ773043.367-NODE-367-length-26187-cov-9.876473_pt1 | contig 26187 bp, 21 predicted proteins | sample MGYA00580636_ERZ773043 | MGnify/ENA primary metagenome ERZ773043 (study PRJEB29015, sample SAMEA2737992) | human oral metagenome | biome: human oral; feature: human-associated habitat; material: dental | place: China | collected 2065 ...
AGTTATTCGCGCGTCTAAAAGATTTGCAAAAAACGATCAAAAAATACCGCCTAGAGCTGCTATTTATCAACGATGGCAGTAGTGATGACACCTTGACTATGATTCAAAGAGAAGCCAAAAAGAATTCTTCAATTGCTTATGTTAATCTATCGCGCAATTTTGGCAAGGAAGCTGGCATGCTAGCTGGCTTTGATTACGCCAAAGGCGATGCAGTAGTAATTATCGACGCTGACTTACAAGACCCGCCCGAGCTAATTCCGCAAATGATTGAGCTCTGGGAACAAGGCTACGATGATGTTTACGCGCGGCGCCGTAGCCGCCAGGGTGAAACTTGGCTCAAGAAAAAAACCAGCGAGTGGTACTACCGTATTTTGCAAAAGTCGACGCGGATTCCAATTCAGCGCGATACTGGCGATTTTCGCTTGCTTGATCGGCGCTGTGTTGAAGCTCTCAAGCTGCTGCGCGAATCGCAGCGCAACACCAAGGCCCTCTTCAGCTGGATCGGCTTCAACAAAAAAGAGTTGCTCTACGATCGCGACCCGCGCGCTGCCGGCGATACCAAATGGAACTACAGCAAACTGGTTAATTTAGCTATTGACGGCGTCACTAGCTTTACCACTGCGCCTCTACGAATGTCGTCGATTTTGGGAATGATTATATCATGCGGTGCATTTTTGTATATTCTTTATCTGTTAATTAGGCCGCTATTCGGCGTACCTACTGGCGCTGGCTATTCATCGCTGATGGCAGTAATTTTGTTTCTAGGCGGCGTGCAAATGATCTTTCTCGGCATCATCGGCGAGTATATCGGCCGGATTTTCAACGAGACAAAACAGCGCCCGCTCTACCTCATTGAGGAGTATCATCAAGCGCATGATAAAAAACAATAAAATTATTCGCTTCGGTATCGTCGGTACGATAAATACTGCGCTTGATTTTGGGTTGCTCTTCTTATTTACGCATCTTGGGCTACCAAAAATCGCCAGCAATACCCTGTCGACAGGGTTAGCCTTTGGTTTTAGTTTCTTTGCCAACAAAAAATACACTTTTCGTTCAAGCGGCGGCAGCATTAAACATGAAATAGTGCTATTTACCATCGTTACCCTGTTCGGACTGTGGGTGTTGCAAAACGGTGTTATCTGGCTGTTCTCGCCATTGTGCACTGCAGTGCTACATAACGAATCGTTTGCGCTTCTCGCTGCAAAACTCGCTGGTACGATCGTATCGCTTACCTGGAATTATCTTACCTATGATCTATTAGTATTTCGAAAGGATACCGCATAATGCATATCGCAATTGACGCACGCGTCATTAACTCTGGCACAGGCACATACGTCGTCAAGCTACTGGAATATTTGCAGCAAATTGACCATGAAAATTCCTATAGCGTACTCGTACGCGCCAAGGATAAGCACTACTGGAAACCAGTGAATCCTCATTTCACCGTGCGTGTAGCGGAGTTTGACAACTATTCATTTGCCGAGCAGATCGGCTTCAAGCGTTATCTTGATACGCTCAAACCGGATTTAGTGCACTTTTGCATGCCGCAACAACCGATCCTATACCGCGGCAAGCACGTTACAACTGTGCATGATATGACGTTATTCAAAACCTACAATTCCGACAAAAATTGGCTGCTATACCACGCTAAGCAACTCGTCGGGCGCTTCGTGTTTAAGCGTGTAGCACATACGAGTAGCCATATTATCGCAATATCCGAGACAACTAAGCGCGAATTCCAAGCGTTTACTAACGTTCCCGACGATAACATTACCGTGATTTACGAGTCAGGCGAAGTCTGTAAAGGCACGTTAAAGCCATACCACGAGCTACCATTTCATAGCTTTATTATGTATATCGGGCAACAACCAGACTATAAAAATTTACGACGTTTAGCGGCCGCACATCAGCAATTACTGAAAAAATACTCTGATCTGGGACTGGTGTTTGTTGGGCGCATGAATCGCGACACGAAGATTAATAAGGCATTTTATGAAAAACAAAGCTATCACAATATTCATTTCACAGGATTCTTGCCCGACGAACAACGCGACTGGCTACTCACGAAAACTGCTGCATATGTTTTTCCATCGCTCATGGAAGGGTTTGGCTTGCCGCCACTTGAAGCAATGGCATACGGTACGCCAGTCGTTAGCAGCAATGCGTCATGTATGCCTGAGATTTTAGGCGATGCCGCCGAATATTTCGATCCGCTTGATACCGACGATATGGCCGCTGCAATTGAACGTGTCATTACTAATCCAAAAAGACGCCGCGCGCTCATTAAAAAAGGCACAGCGCAAGTCGCCAAGTATTCCTGGCGGCGTATGGCGGAAGAAACGCATGCGGTGTATATGAAAGTGCTACAGCCGTAGTTCTTTGAATGCTTTATGCACCAAATCAAGCATTATGCCGTAGGTCGCAACATCGGTGCCACGCTCATCGGTATAGAGATAGATTACGTTATCTACCACTTCAATCGTCACCGCGAACGGCAGCGCCGCGAGCTGCTCCATATACGTTGGGTTAAGCAGCTCAAAACTTGTCGCCTGCTCAGCGTTTGACGCATACACTTCATACTGCTGGTTAAATTGAATCCACTCGGTTTCGATACGTTCTAATCCACGCGTATTAATGCTTGAACTCCGTTTGCGGTGTACGATGATATTACCATACGTTTTCGGCACATTCACCTGCGCAATTACCCGCGGCCGCGCACCATTAAATGCAGCGTATGTATACAATTGCACTAACAGCGACTCTTTATATAGCCCCACAGCGTGGTTGTTAATATCTGAGACGCCAAACTTCGCCTGTCCAAACAATTGTCCGCGCTCCGGTATAAATAACCAACCCATATCAACGCTATAACAGTAATTATTCTGCGCCGCGAATGCCGCCAGCTCATTATTATAGGCAGCCATATCCGCTGTTGCCTGACCGATATCAGCAAGCAGCCACGTTGAGCCGCTGCGCGCAAACGTCCAATATTCCGTGAATGAATTGCTGTCCGTGAAAATCGCCGTATTCGCCGCCGTATTGATAAGCGTATCTTTAGCGCGCGCCGTAATACCTATTGTCACTCGGTCATTTGCATCATTTTGGTCATCGTGAACCTGCACAACAACTGCTTCATCAATCACGATATCTTCCACTGTGTTCGTACGTTGCATTAATTGTAACGTATAAATAAAGAGTGATGCGTGGTAGTGATAATCTTCAGTCATGTATTGTTTCATTGACTCGGTATCTTGACGCGACCAATCGTATTGATAGCGCATAAATGTCTGTTTAGCAAAATCAACAAGCTGCGTCTCGTCCCACATTGGATCGTTTGCCGCTGCTCGCTTGAGCCGCTGTTTAACCTCTGCCGACTGCTTCAGCACTTCGCTAAACCAATTAAATAAGCCAGCTGGCGCGCCAACAATTGCTCCTAATGCGACAATAGAGCCAAAGAAGCCGCTGCCAAACATCGCGAAACACGCAATCGCCCATATAATAGCCAACGGCCATGTAATCACATGGGCGAGCAACGATGCAGCGCCAGACTCTGATGGTAATTTGCGGCGCAAGAATGCGCCAAGTCCATGCGTCGGCACGTAACCGACTAGCGCAAGAAAGACGATCCCGTCGCCGTCGCCATCTCCGCCGCCTCCTGAAGAGCCGCCAGACCCGCCGCCGCCTGCACGCGCAAAAAGCTCAAGGGCTACAAAGATAGTCTGAACCATTGAGCTTTTCCTCTGCTTTTACTAAAACTTTACGTTGACCGGCTGTTCAACTGCAGCACGTTCACTCTCACTGACATCAAAGAACTCTTTATCGGTATGAAATCCGAGTATACCGGCAAAGATATTTGTTGGGAATACTTTGCGTTTAGTGTTGAATTGCGTAACGACCGCATTGTAAAACCGGCGTGATGCCGCAATTTTATCTTCCGTGTCTGTAATCTGATTTTGCAGATCCGTGAAGTTCTGCGACGCTTTCAACTCTGGGTAATTTTCTGAGACCGCAAACAGGCTCTTAAGGGCGCTTGTTAGCTCGCCGTCTGCTTTAGCAGCATCATGCGGCGTCGTTGCGTTCATAATTGACGCGCGCGCTTCGGTAACTTTTTCAAATACGCCTTTTTCGTGTGCAGCGTAACCTTTAACAGTTTCTACTAAGTTTGGAATCATATCGGCGCGCCGCTTCAATTGCACCGTGATACCGCTCCATGCTTCTTCAACTTTAATATTAAGCTTAACGAGTCCGTTATACATTGCGATCAGTGCGCCGGCAATCGCTACAACCGCCACAATAACAACGAGCAAAACTACTAACAATACACCTGTCATACCTATTATCCTTTCTTACGCTAGGTTATATATGTAGTATATCATGAACTAGCCTGTGCAATCACGATGTAGCGATCGCGCCCTTCGCCTTCGGAATGGGTACGAATATCGCTATATTCAGTAGCGACGCGGTGCACGATTCGGCGGTCGGCAGCATTGATGTGCGCAATGTGCGAGTCGCCGCTGCGGCGCACTTCTTCAATCCAACCGCGCGCTTTTTCGGCAACTTTCTCTTCACGTTGCTTTTTATAGTTTGCAACGTCAACGACAGCGTGCGTAAGCGCTGCACCTTTATTATGAAGTGCTGTCATCACAATATATTGAAGACTACGCAATGTTTCGGCATTATGCCCGATTAGGATACTGTTCAAATCGCTACTTTCAACGGCGAGCGCAATCATATCGTCTTCAATATGCGCTTCAACGGCAATATTTTCGCCGAAAAACGACACAATATCCTCAACGAGCTTACGTGCAAATTCAACTGATTCTTCTCGATCCATAGCTTCTCCTATCCTTTCGCTTTTATCCGCGTGACATGACCCTCGCGCGCCTGTTTTGCGCGTTCGGCGCCTGTTTTCTTGCGCTGATTTTTTGCTCCTTTTGTCGAGCTTTTTTTGGTTTTTATCGCTTCGTCGGCAATTTCGTCAAGTTCGCCAACATCTTTTTTCAAGAGATAGTGTTGTTGTGCTACTGCCGATAAGTTTGAAATCGTGTAATAGAGCGCAAGCGCGCCTGGTAATCCCACCATAATCATAAACATCATAATCGGCATAAATTTCATCATGCCGCGCGTCATTGCGCTGCTCATCTCGCTCGGGTCAGCTTGTTTGCCATCTGCTGCCTCCGCCATAAGATCGCGCAGTTTTTTGCCTTTGCTATCTGCCGGCATAGTTTGTCTCGACATAACATACTGCGTCAGTGCCGAAATCACCGCTAGGGCAAGGAGCACCAAATCAACGCTACCGTTGCTAAACGTTGTTTTCGTCAAATCAATAAACCCAAGCATTGTATGATTAAAGTTCTCGGGGTGTTCAATCACTGCTTTAATTGCATCAATGTGCTTAAACGGCTCATAAATATGCTGCGCTACCTGATCGCGGTGCAAGGTAATAACGCGTATCACTTGGAACAATGCGATAAAAATCGGCAGCTGAATAATTAAAATAAGAATGGAGCGCAGCGGTTTAATACCGTAGCGCTTGTACAATTCCATCTGCTGCAACGCTTCGATTTGTTTATTGCCCTGGGCGTTTTTCTTAATTTTCGCTAGTTCCGGCTGCAATTTGCGCATTGCTTTTGTTTGGTGCAGCTGGTTTTTTACAAGCGGATACATCAATAGGCGTACAATAATCGTAAAAATAATGAGCGCAACGCCGAAGTCGCCGCCAGGCACGGCGCTGTAGATAAGCATCAGTGCATTAAAAATCGGATTTACTACGATCGTTTCAAACAAAACATCTCTCCTCGTCGTGTTATCTAATGTAAGTATACCATCTTTTCGCCGCTTTACCTATTTCGCCGCCTCCAGATTAAGAACATGCCTGGTGCAGCAGCTGCACAACAAGCGAATCAAGCTCAGCGGCAGGCATCGTCAATACTTCGGCGTTTGTAACAATCACCGCTAGATCGCCAGCGTTTGATAAATTTGGCAATTCCCGGCGAATGCATTCGTACACGCGGCGACGGATTCGGTTGCGCCGAACAGCCGATTTATATATCTTTTTACTCACTACTACCGCAAACCGCGGATATTTTCGGCGCGGATTAGCGATGTATTTTACCGTCAAGCAACGCGAACGAATTGCTCTCCCGTTACGATAAAGATAACCAAGGCTGCCATGTCCGTGGAATCGATAAGTTACTGCAAGCATACTGACGTATTATAGCAATAATAACGCCGCTTCTTTGCTAGCGGCGTTATTATCCTCTTAGAGCGCAATCCGAGCGCGACCTTTCGCCTGGCGGCGCTTGAGTACGGCGCGTCCAGCTTTAGTCGCCCGGCGTGCACGATAACCGTGCGTTTTCGCGCGGTGGCGAGTGTGTGGTTGATATGTTCGCTTTGGCATATTACTAGTATTATAGCAAAAGTTATCGCTCAGTTCAATATAGGCTTGCTTTGTTGTCGAGAATATCGCACAGCTATTGATTCTTATCCACATTTTTCGTATAGTTATCCACAACTTTACAGAGGTAACTGTAAAATGTGGATAAATATCACCTCTATATCTATCCGCTTGTATACACGCCTATTTTGTATAGCATAACCAGTTGTGGAAAACTATTTTTTTCGCTATGATGAAGTACATATGTGGAGCGACGGCAGAGAGGGTAGATTACTGGTTATATGAGAGATTCATTATGGCAAAGCGTGCTCGGCGAGCTAGAGCTGTCGGTGCCGCACGCAAGCTTTAAAATATGGTTTAAAGACACTGAATTGCTTGAGTACAACGACAAGGTTGTTACTATCGGCGTTATGAATGTTTTTTGCAAAACCCAACTTGAGAAAAGGTTCGACAAACAGATCCGCGAAGTGCTTGCTCATAATAATTTAACCGCACCAACAATCGAGTATAAAGTAAAGAAAGAAAAGAAGAAAATACTGAGCCGCGAAACGACACACGACACCGCGAAAAATAATCGTTTGCGTGAACTCGTTGCTACGCCTTCGTCAATACGCGGCAAAGCCTCACATGCTCATGAAACGCTTAACCCACGCTACACCTTCGAGACCTTTGTTGTCGGCTCGTGCAATGACCTCGCCTACACCGCCTGCCAAGCAGCAGCCGTCTCCCCCGGTACAAAGTACAACCCGCTCTTTATTTACGGCGGCGTCGGCTTAGGTAAAACGCACTTAATTCAAGCGGTCGGTAACGAAATCATCAAAAATGACCCGAACATGAAAGTTGCTTACATCAGTACCGAAACCTTCATGAAAGAGTTCTTAGAGGCGGTTCGGTTCAAGAAAGCCGGCTTTTCCGATAAATACCGCAAGATGGATGTCTTAATTGTCGACGATATTCAGTTTATCGCCGGCAGGGAAAAAACCCAGGAAGAGTTTTTTCATACATTTAATACACTTCATCAGGCAAACAGACAAATTATCATCAGCAGCGACAAACCGCCGCGTAGCATTCCGACGCTTACCGAGCGTTTACGCAGCCGATTTGAATGGGGTATGGCAATTGATATTCAGATGCCTGATTTTGAAACGCGCTGCGTTATCATTGAAACAAAGGCGGCGTTATCCGGTATTCAACTAGAACGCGGAACAATTGAATATCTAGCGCAAAATATTAAAACGAATGTACGAGAACTTGAAGGCGCGCTCAATCAGCTACTCGCCTACGCCGAGATGCGCGGCGTACCGCCCGATACAGCTACCGCCGAAGGGCTGCTCGGTAATGTCCGCCAAAGCCGTCCGCAGCATCTCACTGCCCGGCAAATTATCGACAAAACAGCACGCCACTTCCAAATTGACAGCAAAGAAATGTGTTCAAGCAAGCGCGATAAGCACATCGTCGTACCGCGGCAAATTGCGATGTACCTACTCCGCAGCGAATTGCATATGAGTTTTCCGCGCATCGCCCAAGAGCTCGGACGCAAAGATCATACTACTGCAATTCATTCGGTCGACAAAATTGAGCGGGCAATTAAACTTGATTTCTTGATCCGCGAGCAAGTCGTTGAAATTCGGGAGAAGTTGTATGCCTAATGCGTGTGGAAAACAAGTGAATTATCAGCGAATACCTGTGAGTAAAACATGTGTTCGACTATCCCCCGCTCTGCTTCGCATGAGTGCAGCGAGAAGCGCTGCGTGGATAAATACCCTCATTGTCCACTGGATTCTTCGCATTATCCGCACCGAGTTTCCCCTACATACTACGTCCGAACGACCTCTAGAAATGAGCACTTTTTCCACTATTTCCACAGGGTCTACTATATATCACCATCAATTAATAACAATAAAAGGATAGTATTATGGAACTTTCAGTCACACAAGAAAATTTCGCACGTGCATTGTCGATTGTTGGCCGCGTTGCAAGCAATCGAACAGGCTTACCGATTCTTAGTAACATTTTGTTGCGTACCGATGGCACACGGCTATTAGTAGCAGCAACAAATCTTGAAATTGCGGCGACGTGCTATGTTGGCGCAAAAGTTGTGAGGCAAGGCGATATTACCTTGCCTGCCCGGCTCGTTAGCGATTACGTTGGCAGCTTGCCAAAAGGTACGATTGAATTATCAAGTAAAGGAACGTCAATGACGATCTCATCTGGTAACTATTCGTCAATTATGACAGGCGTCGATGCAACGGAGTTTCCCGAGCTGCCATCAATTGATGAAAAGCAGGCTGTTACGTATACTATTGCCGAAGCTGATTTCAAGCAGGCGATTAGCCAAACAATCATTACGACAAGCAATGATACGTCGCGGCCAGTGCTAACTGGCGTATATTGGCACACTGATGGCGGACAGTTATATTTAGCGGGTACAGACGGGTATCGTTTAGCGCAGCGCCGCTTATTTGAAACAACGAGTGAGATTGCGGCAATCGTGCCAACAACGAGTTTGCAGGAAGTATTACGTACGATTTCAGATGCAACTGAGTCGGTTGAAGTGCTGTTTGACGATACGCAGGTGCGATTTCGTGTCGGCGAAGCAGAAATTACGAGTCGGCTGATTGAAGGCAGCTACCCGAATTACCAGCAGCTTATTCCAAAAACATCTGACGTAACTGCAACGCTTGCGAGCGGCGAATTTTCGCGCATTGTAAAGGTTGCTAGCCTATTCGCACGCGATTCCGGCGGGAGCGTTACGGTGACGATTGACAGCGAAAAGCAGCAGCTTAGTATTCATTCAATTGCGAGCGAACTTGGCGAAAATACAAGCACAGCGAGCGCCGAGGTGGCGGGCGATGGTAATATTACGCTAAATTCGCGCTACATCGCTGACGCGCTCAACGTGATTGATGGAGATTCTGTCCAGTTTCGATTTAGCGGTAAGTTGTCGCCATGCGTACTAACTGCCGCCGAAGAAGCACCGAATTACACCCATATCATTATGCCGCTTAAGAGCTAGTATGCGCATTACTCGGCTAACAGTCCAAAATATCCGCGTACACGATACGAAGACGCTTGATTTTGTAACAAACCCGACGCTGATAACGGGTGCAAATGGCAGCGGTAAAACGTCGCTCATTGAAGCAATCTATATTGCATTGCGCGGCAAATCGTTCCGCGGAAGTGACCTGGCAGTATGCCGCTACGGGACGGATTTTTACCGCATCGTGCTTGAAACTGATATATTTACCTATCGCGTCCAGTACGGTATGGTTGGCACTCGTAAGACTCGTCAGTTTGTTATTGACGATAAAAAATATGCGCGCTTGCCCTATAAACTAAAGTATCCAATTGTATTATTTGAGCCGGAAGACCTACGGATTATTAACGGTTCGCCGCAGCGACGCCGCCAGCTTGTTGATACGCTGATTCAACAATACGATCCGCATTACATCAGCCAGCTTAGTCGGTATGAGCGCGCTTTGCAGCAACGAAATAAGCTATTGAAAGATCCTAGCGCGACGCGCGATGTGCTATTTCCGTGGAATGTGCTGTTGAGCGATTATGGTGCGGCAATTATTGCAAAGCGCCAAGCGGTTGCGGCGATATTTCATGAACGCATCACTGCGCTATATCGCCAGATCGCACATAATGACGACTCAGTGTCAATTGCATATTCGCATAATGATACAGCGACGTCGCAGCAGCTTCTGCGCCAGTATGAGGAAAAATTTGATTATGACCGCGTAGCAGGCTCTACAAGCGTTGGTCCGCACCGACATGATATTCATATCATCTTTAATCGCGTACCGGCAGCACAGGTGGCATCACGCGGCGAATGCCGGACGATTGTACTGGCGATGAAATTCATTGAAGCGGAATATATTGAGCAGCAATCTGGTATGCCGCCAATTATACTCCTTGATGATGTGTTTGGTGAGCTTGACGAACAGCGCCAGCATGCGCTACTCGCTGAGTTTAAGACGAATCAGGTGGCGATGACAAGCACAGTGAATGTTATTTAGTGGTACGCCTAGGGGTTGGCTCATCTGTGTCAACGTCTGCTCCTTCAAGGTCGCGACTTTCATAAATTGTATAGCCTGGCATGAGCGGTGTCTGCGTGCGGATATCAATTGTGTCGGCACGTTCAAGCACGGCCTGCGGTGCTTGCGGGCACTCGTATTTGCTGATTGAAATCTGAATTGCGCAGGCGACTTGCCAATGGTTATTCTTTTTTTGTAATACGACTTTTTGGGTGTCGCGGTTTAAGTCGGTCGCTGAACCCTTAAATACAAGCGCAGCAATTGCCCAATCGCCTTTTTCAGTGACTGTTTCACTGGCAATGTTGTAGATAGTGCTAATACTGCGATTGTGTGTGTGAATGGCATTGTCAATATTGCTTTTTTCGCTCTTTGACAGCTCAGAGAGCCGTTTATCTGACAGTTCATAATCAAGTGTGCGTGTTATTCTGTCTTTTAATAAAATTCCTTGCATGTTTGTGCTGACGCCGTCGCCTGACGCAATTAGGTAATAACTTCCTTTCGACAAATGATAGGTTTTGCCAGATTCAATTTTTTTCTCGACGACTGTTTTGGTTGGCGCAATTGTTTTTTCGCTTGACGATTCAGTTCCCCGGTATAGTACAACGCTTTTATATATTGAAGCATCGTAAGCGATTGTTAAATATTGGTGTGTTGCGAAATATGCCCAGATACCCATCAATACAATGACGATACTAAAGCCGCCGCTGATCATAACCAATTGTTTGCGTGTGAATGGCAAGTCCCCCATTACTTTTTCTCCTTCAGCGGATTTTGAAAATCTTTGTATTCAATGCGGTAATCGCTTAATTTATACCCCATGCTTGTGATTCGCCGCGTGGCAGCATAGCGGTATTGCGGCGATTCCGTTGTAATGACAACGACTGGTTCGCCATTCTCTTTTTTGTAGTGCCCGATTGAATAATAGGGGTCTTTAAGCGGCAGGATGCCAATGAGCGGATATTTATCGGTGACTGATTTATTGTATTCAAGCGATTTTTTACCGGCGAATGTTTCAAGTTTAGTATACTGGTCTCGGTGTTTATCTACCCAATCTGCCGCTTCTTTGGTTCTCGGTGACAGCTCGGCGATGATCGTATTATTTTTAGCTATATCTTGCGTTTTCTTGTATGAGCTAAAATCCTTCTTCTCTACTGATATATCGTATACACCTGGCTCAATATACACGGTACCGCTGTTGCTCTTCGTTACTTTTTTAGTAGCAGTATTTGTGAATGTCGTGGTAGCGTCGGTCGGTGCAGTGACAAGTGTGACGGCTATTTTACCGGCGCGCTCAAATGAAAGGTAAATATTGTAGGCTATGCCACCTATAGTAGCAAGTAGGATAATTGCTACAACGATTTTGATACTGTGTTTTCTATTAATCATTCTAATTACTCCACTAATGCTCGCATTCTTCCTGTTGTTCCTGACGAGCTTCCTCCTGTACTTGGTTTTGTAGATGAGCCTGATGATCCTGATGAACTAGAGCTTGAGCTAGAACTAGAAGACCCTCCTTTTTTGCGAAACCAGAGTGCTGAATTATAGTCAAATCCTTCGCCGCCTGCGACAGGTGCTCTTTCGCACTGCGACGCTGATGCGTATTTGCTGCTAAAATCCTTGATCTCGCCAACGTAGAGCCAGGTGTGCCCGTCTGAAAATGCGACATCTCCGGGCTGTAACTTATCGTCAGTGAATTTACTGCCGTCTGGTTCGTAAGTGCCATTTGCTGTGCCGAGTGTTTGCCAGTTTGTTTTTGCCCAGTCTCTTTGAAGATCTGTGCCGCGGAATGTTCTGGGAATCACTCCAACGGCTAGCGCCCCAGCCCCTCCTCGTGCGCCATAATTATACGCTGTATCAAAGCCACTGTCGTATATAAGTGTTGTCACAAAACCGCCGCAGTCAACACCGCTACAAGCGCCAACAAATCTTCCTTCGGATTCAGCTTTTTCGATGGCAGCTGCGTAGTCGGGCTTTTTGTTAGTTCCATGACCTCTTTCTGGCCATGCATATTTAAGTGTTAGCTCTTGTAGCTTACCGGCATCGCCGGCCGCACCTGAGCACGAGGCAGTTGTTCCTTTTACCTTTGAGCTTTTTGATGACGCAAGCGAAGGATTATCTTTGTATTTATCATAAAGAGCACGAGCATTCTCTTTTCTACTTTTAAGACCTTGCCCTCCGCTATTCTCGTAAGTTTTTTCAAAGGCTACCGCGGCCTCTTCTGGATCGGAGGTAGCTTGAACGGCTTTTAGAGCTTCTCCAAATCCACCCTTATGCTCAGACCACTCATTAGTTAAGGTTAGATCCCATACCAGATAGCGGAGCTGCACAGTGAATTCGCTTGGTTCACCGTTTATAGCCTTCGCAAACTCGGTCATGTTCTTATAACGAATCTCGTTATCCCATTGAGCGATGCCAGTGTGAGTTCCGTTTGTTGCCTTAGGATCAAGATTTACTGTCGATTCTGTCTGGAGGTTTCCGACAATACCTGCAGCCTGCGCAATTGTTAGCTTTTGTCCTTCGCCAACGCTCATCAGGTGTCCGAGTGCTGTTTCGGCGTTATCGCTAAGCATCTGTACGACTGCTCCGCCTGCTGTCGGTTTGGCGCAGCAATCAGAGCCCGATCCTGAACCTGTTGTCTCTAGCCCGCTGGTTGATATACTACCGCCGGCACTTTCGGCCATCTCGTTTAAGTACCCTTGCATGTTCCTTATGTATGCAGCGGTGTCATTTCCATCGTCTGGGGGTGCGTATCGATGGGCGTAAGCGGACATGCCCTTGTCAATCTCATCTGAAAATACATCGCGGTCGTACGAGTACCAGTCGCCGCTTGATCTCCCCTTGTTTTCCTCGGCTTCGCTATCAAGGCTTGCTTTGAAAGAACTCCATTTGTACCAGTTGCGGCCGCCTTCCCGTACATGCGGTTGGCTATCTGTAGCTGAGCGCCCAAATAGGTTGTGTCCCTCGTGTATTTTTACCTGAGCGCCTGGTACGGTAGTGAAGCCCATACTTGATTCGACGACCGCGTGGGCATACGCTAAAAATGGACTCATGTTTGCTTTTTTTGCACTCCTAACAGCAACAGCGCCTGTTCCGTGCAGTGGGATGTCTTGGTCTGGCGTGCCATCGGGAGCATGGTCTTTGACAAATTTCTCAATCGCCGCCGCCATTTTTGCAGCATCAAGGTTTGGGTATGTCATGCCGTTTGGTTCGCCGCTACCTGGTGAAATAACCGATAAGTCTACACTGCTTGAGCCTTCACTGCAGGTGTTGTCATCAGAAAAATAGATGTCATTGCCTTGCTTATCAATTGTTAGCAGGGCGGAGGCTGGCGTTGATATGACAAGTACTCCTGCTAGTATCCATAGTGTGAGTGTCGTAAGATAGTTCCTCATGCCTTTTACCATGTTTTCGGTTTTCTGTTGTCTCTACGCAACGCTAGGTGTAGATGATCGCAGCCGTCTCCATGAGGCATATAGCCAGCGGCTTCAAGCTTGTTATTCATGTCGGCTCTGTCTCCGCACCCCGACTGACCAATACCTGCCGCCGGAGGCAATAGCTTATTGTCTATAATCTCTTGCAGGAGCTTAACAGACTCTGGGTCGCCTCCTGTTGTCGCGCCACCGTCTATCGATATGATATCTACTGCTTCTCCAATACAGTGCACGCTAAAAGGATCCCGAGAGCAGCCACTGTAACCCGCCGAGTCATCACGTCCAAGTGCTGTTATTGAGAACTTATGATTTTTACCAAGCGCTACGATGAGCTGCAATAGGCGTGGCTGTAGGGCTACGGGTTTTGCTTCTTTGCCGTCTGCAGTGTCTTGCATTTGTTGTTGCGGTTCGTAGTCCATGCCGGGTGCGAAGGTAATGTTTGGGTTGGCAAGGATCTGTTTAGCCAGCTCTTGCGCGTTACTATCAGTAGGTAGCGATGTGCTTGGTGATATTGAGCCGCTTGCGGATGATGGAGGATCATTGTCCATACCGTCGGCTTGACGCTTGTCAATTTGGTAGAGCCCGTATAGCGCTTCTTTCCTGGAGTTTACCGTACATTCGGACAACGATGCCGTGTCGCCGTCTGCATTGCAGCTATCTATCCATTCCTGAAGGTCGCTGTCAGATTTAGGGCTGCCTTCGTCATCTAAATCGCCAGAGCTATGCAGTTCGTTGACGACATCATCAGGCTCAATATCCATATATTCAGCAGGAATACCATATTGGACATCGCACAATGGGCCGGATGAAACTCCTGATTGCGAAACAAGATAATCAGCTTTGCACATATTGCCTTCTATCTTTGCGGCATGCGATGCTGGCATTAAAAACCGCCCTAACGCTGAGGTTGATATTGAGGCAATTGACGATATCGTTTTAATTGGATTTGAGATTGACGACTGGTACGGTAAAAACTGCGTGACGATTGAGCCAAGGAAGGTATTGGGGTTTGATGCGTCAAATGGGCTGTGCGTGAGGCGATCTTCCTGCGCCCAGGCAAGTTTTACTGGATTTTTAATTTGTTCGTCGAATGCGGTTTTTTGCGCCGGAGTAAGAGGAAGATTGCCGCCAGTATTGGCAAGATTCCCAAAATTTAGGATTGCGCCAATAGCAACGACATCGCCGAGATCAACGCCTTTCGCTAGGGCTGCAAAATTGCCTAAAAAGTATTCCAGTAGTTTTTTCCAGTCGATGTTGTCGGTAAATAATTTTATAGCGCCGGATACGATTTGCGTGAAGAGAGTGTCGAATAATCCGGTTTGGTCTATGATGTACTCAACAACCGTCAGTGCAAACCCGGCAATGCTGCCGGATTTTATAGCCCTAAAGGCATCAATAGCTGCTTGTGCTTCGGAACTTCCAAGGGCTGAACATGCTCCTTTTACAAGACCGCTCGATACGATTTTTGTATATTCGGCGAAAGATTCACCTACTGTTGGCAGATACTTTGAGTCGCTTCCGCCTGTACCGAGTCCAAGACCGTATTTCATCGCACTCGAATCCATAGCTGATAATATTTCCGTTTTGTCGGACTTCTCGTATGTTTGTGTTAACAATGATGCAACATTGCTAATTTCTGTATCTGTTGCAACCCCCTCTTTTATCCTGTCTGCCGCGGACAAAACCGCGAAAGCAATTGTTGCAAGCTGAGCAATCCTAAATACCCGAACAACTTTATTGATGAGGATAGGCGCTTTTGACATGAGGCAAATGCCTTGTGCTGTTAACAAGGCAATGTCTCCGCCTGCTCGTTTTTTTGCCTTCTTTGTTTCTTTTTTGGCGAAATCATCAGTGGCTTCTTTCACGACTTTCTCAACGCCGTCTTTATCTTTACCCGCTGTTGTGAGTGCTTTCTCTTTTGCCTTGTTTAATTCGTCCGGTTTCTTCGCATTTTTAATTCCGTCCGGAACATTTTTGGCTATGCCGTGCTTTTTTAGAAACTTTATAGCGACATCGTCGAACCAGTTCATCCAGCGCGGACTATGTGCCCGCCGAAATGCCCGCCGAAATTCAGGGTCGTCTCTAAGTGTCTTCATAAAATCAGAGGCCGCCACTTTCTTGCCGTCTTTTAGCTGGAATTGGACGGGACGAGTCTTACCGCCTAAAAACCCCTGTTTTTCAATTTCGGCGCCGTTAGCGTCAAGTGCTTTTATACCTTCGGCATTAAGCCGTTTCAAAAGGCGGTCGGAAGGTTTTTGATACCGGCAGGCAAGTTTAATTTTACAAAGACCACTCGTTGTTTTGCTTGCGAGCCGTTTATTTAAAAGCTTGCGGCTACGAACTTCTCCCGTTACGCTCTGTTGGTCGTGGTTCTGCGTGAAATTCTCTTTCAAATTTATGAGTAATGATGCCGGACCCGCTGTGAATGTGAGCCCGCTAATACCGCCAATAAGCAACGTTCCGATAATACCGGTTGGTCCAAATCGTTTTGCGAACCCTTTTAGTCCAAACTGCGACTTTTTTTTACCGCCATAGCGCTTATTGCCGCCCTCTTCCTTTTCCGATACGTTGTTTTTCCATGTGCCACCAGAGTTGTCTTTTTCGCGGTCGGCAATAGATTTATCGTAATCTGGCGCTGCGCTACTGTTCTCCTGGTTATTTAAATTATTTGCAGTGTTATTTGTGCCTTGAGTGTCTTGACCGTGTGCGTCAGGACGAGCGTTGCCCTCGACCGCTGCATTAAACCTGCGATCGTAGTCGCGATCAATCCTGCTTCGTCCGTCGGCATCTGGTCTCTCAAGCGTTTGTTGTGCCATATGTATAGTATACCTGGTTTACATTAACTTTCCGAATCTTGTTGTAATTGTTGCTGTTGCAAAAGCGCCTGAGGATTTGTAGTAATTAGTCTCTGCTCGGTGTCGCTTGCGACAATCTGAATATGAATATGATTCTGCCCAGCGAAGAACAGTCCCTGTCCAACGGGGAAACCGGATAAGCGTCGCCGTTCTTCTTCGGTGAGTTTGAAGACGTCGCCAAGCACGTCAACGGCACTTGGCGATTGTTTTAATAGTAACTGCATGCTGGAGTTTGCTACAATTGCGCGTCCCATTTTGCTGCCCATAAAGTCTTCAACGTCCTGCGTAATTGTCGTTAGTCCGAGGTAGTACTTACGGGCGCGTTTTGCTAAGCTAAACATAAAGTTTGCGGAATCGTCATACTTCATGAGTTGCCACGCCTCGTCTACGATAAGCATGCGCTTTTTTTGCTGCGTACGTACGATATTCCAGATATGGCTCAAAACGATATACATTGCCACTGGGCGCAGTTCGTCCTCTAGGTCGCGGATATTAAACACGACCATGTTGTTGTTAATATCAATATTACTCTGTTGGCTGAAGATGCCGGCGAACGTTCCGCTTGTGTATTTGCGTAGGCGCTGTGCAAGCTGCGGCCCAGTGCCTCCCATATGAAGCAATACGTCGTATAGGTTGCCCATTGTCGGCGGAGTAGCAGTGTGTGTGAGCGGGTCGCTGGTGATGCCGGCGCGGGCGTACGTATCAATTAGCCCTTGATCAAGATCGGCCTCTTCGGACGGACTTAAGCCGACGCCGGCGTTATTCGCTGACGCACCGCCAAGCATCAGGCGTAATAGCCCGTGCAGGGTTACAAGATTCGCGCGTAAGGCGTCGTCGGCTTCATCACTGTCTATTACGCGAGGTAAATCAAACGGATTAATGCGCGTATCGCTACTAAGGCTTAGGCGAATATAGCTGCCGCCGACAGCGTCGCTCAGTTTTTGGTACTCGTTCTCCGGATCAATGATGAGCACATCCGCGCCGACCATCATACTGCGCAGGGCTTCTAGCTTGACCGTGAATGACTTACCGGCACCGGATTTTGCGAATACGACCATGTTGGCGTTCTCTAGGCTATAGCGGTCGAAAATAACTAGTCCGCTGTTATGCATATTGATCCCGTACAAAATACCGTTATCCTGCGTAAGATCGGCGCTTGTAAATGGAAAGCTTGTACTAACGGCGCCTGTATTCATATTGCGGCGAATTTGTAGCTGATCGCTCATCTGCGGTACTGTACTATTGAGTCCTTGCTCCTGCTGGCTTGATGCTGTTTTACTATAAACGAGCATTTGTCCGAACATTGATTCAATTTCATTTTGTATGAAGCTCAGCTCGTCAATACTGTCAGCATAGATTGTCACGTAGAGTCCATAACGGAAGAATCGTTCGCTTCCAATCTGTAACTGGTCGCGCAGCTCTTCGGCGTCGGCAAGGGCTGCTTCTTTTGCCGGGTCGCGCGTGCGACCTTTCTCGGCGTTGATCGACATATCGGCCTCAAGCTGCGTCACTTTCTTGCGCAGATTATTTAGCACAACTGCTGTATCAACCGGATACACAAACATACTAACGTCAATCACTTGATCAATGTTGATGAGCGGTGATAACCACCCTGTATAAAGCGTGCGCGGGTAGCCGTACACATACATCGTCCGTCCGTATTTTGTTCCGATACGGAAATAACTTGAATGGATCTCTAAGCTGCTTGGCGCGATCAGGTCGCGCAGTGTTGTCATACCCTTAAGGAACGCTTGTTCAACTTCAGCTTGCTCGCGGGCGCGCTGCTGTGTAGCAATGTCAATAGGATCCATCTTCTTTGCGCTCATTGTTGGGCTCCTAATGTTGGCGCGTTTCCTTCGCCTTTTCGTATGTATAGCGATGTCACGTCCTCAAAATTACCAAGCGGCTCACGTACTGCTGTATCGGGATTATATATGTTGTAGTACAATTCGCCGATTTGCTTCGTATTGAGCTGCGTTGCGCGCACGCCAATTTGTGTCAATCCGTGCACAACTGATTCAACTCGATTTCTGATCTCGTCTTTCGCCTTTTCGTAGGTGTCTTTGTCGATCTTCGTGATGGTATTCTTTTTGTTACCGCCAAATATTGAGTTAAAGAAGCCTTTACTTTGTTCAACAACATTTGTGATCTCGCCTGCGGGATAATATGGAATTACGACAAAGAAGCTCTTGTCCATAATATTTGCTTCCTGCGATAATAAATCAATAAAGTTGATATAGTCGTCCATTAATACGCCAAGCAGCATGTTGTCTTGATCGCGCCGCAGGAGTTCAAGTTTATCAAGGTACGGACCAATATCAACTCTTTGCGATCGTACTAAAATTTGAATTGGAAACCGGAGGGCATTCAAAAAATCCTGGTAGTTTGTCTCGACGCCGCCTCGTTCACGTTCGCTCATGAGGTCAAAGTTGATGGACTTGCAGGCAACGATAGCGCGGAATGTACCATCAGACATAACGACCATGCTATCACGTAACTCAGAGAGCAACAGGCTATTTTGCGTTGAGGCGGCATTTTGCTGAGTTTTTGTCTTTTGGGCTGCCTGATTTGGCATCGCGGCTGCTTGCGCTGGCACAGCACTAACAGCGCCGCCTGATGTAGCTGGCGGTGTCTGCGACGGATTGACCTGATTGCTCGGCGGCACACCCACTCCTTTCAATTACTCTAATGCAGCGAAATGAACACCTCGCCGTTATCGGCTTCTTGTTCTTTCTGTCGAATACGATTTGCTTCTTGCTGAATTGTTTGAATCGACAAACCGCTATTGTTTGCAAGTCCAATTATATCATCTGAGACTGGTTCGGCGCTAGTAGCTGCTGGCTCAGGGGCGGTTGGGACACTGGGTATTTGCTGTGTAGCTGGTGCTGGTTGCACTCCTGGCGTCTGATTGCCTAGTGGCTGAACGACTGATTGATGAATCGTCGGGTATGGACTATAACGTGGCGGTACGGACGATTGGTTTAGAGGCTGCGGTGGTATGGCGGTTTGCTGCCCGGTTGGAAGCGTGGCTGCTTGGCGCATTTGCTCTACCATGTATTGTCTTCGTGCCACGTCAGCATCGGATATTAGCGTGTCGAAATTGTGTGCGACGCTGCCGTCGTCACCGAGTGGATCTTCAGTTTGCTGTGCGGCGAAATATTGATCAGGTTCCATCGCGCTATTGATTTGTGCTTGCGGCTGTGGTGTGACATGGCGAATAGACCAACCCCCCGTGTCGGCAATGTCCGCTAAATACGAAAAGCGCTGCTCAACTTCTTCCTGCGCCAAATCTTTTGTGCGGTTAATTTCTTCAACTTTCGGCGCAGTGATCTGGATAAGTGACTCCCTACCGTCTGGAATCCATATACGTTTGCGCGGCTTTAAGTAAAACGATACAAGCGCTGCCATGTAGATTTCCATTGGCTGATCTTTGCGTAACGGTAAAGCGAGAGCACCGAAGAATAGTATAACTGGCAGTGGTATGATTGCAAGTGCAACAAATATGCGCGCTAGCCCCCATGCTAGCGCGCAGGCGACTGCGACGATAATTAAGTAAATAAATTGGCGAAAGCTAAATGGACCGAGGAGCTTGTCTTCGGCTTCGACATCTTGTGCGACTTTGTATTGAGCCATAGTATAGGGTATCCTATTTAATTACTGGAGCTGCCATTTCCACTGGAGCTGCCATTTCCACTGGAGCTGCCATTTCCACTGGAGCTGCCATTTTGATTGGTCTGATCTTTTTTTTCTGGAAAACCATCTCTTATATGTTCAATAGCAGTTGACAATTCACTGTTTCCACTGATTCTTGCCTTTAACTTAGCTGTTTTTTTGACGGTATCCGCGGCATCCATAGCGTTTTTAATAGCTGCGTCAATCTCCTTATACTCAGCACTGTTGTGGTCTCCCTTTGTATAAGCATCAGATCTTTTTAGTTCTCCGAGCGAACTTTCAATTTGTTGCGCTGAGTAAGCGTCGGCTTTTGATAACGACTCGGCTGTAATCTTACCTCCCGCAGCTGCTTTCTTTATAGCATCAGTTCTATTAAATTTTCCCGCTTGTATATCCGCTAGAGCTGCTCCGCCTAGATATGGGCTACGCTCGCCTGCCCCAGACTGCGCGAGTGCATCGGCGATTTCCTTTCGAACGGTTGCGTCTTTTTGATTGGCGGACGACTCGGCAAGTTCAAGTGCGTCCTTGCTTGTACCCATCGCTGCCGCTTTCTTTATGGCGGCTCTTTGTTCGTAGGAGCTGAGTTTTGTGTCGCCCACCTTGCCGGTGGTCGCCGCTTCCATTAGCTGCTGTTGGTTAAGATATGCGCCGTCAACTTGCATATTATTTATACGCGCTTCTGCCATCTCCATCCGTTCGTGATCTTGATGAGCCGCCTCTTTTGCCCCTTGCGCAGCACGCATATCGCCGTAGCCACCGCTTATTCGACTTTTATTGAACCGTCTATTTGCTCTTGACCTAAAATTGCGCATATTCCACATTCCGCCCCTACCTTGGTACACGCCCGATCTTATTTGTGCATTTCGTCGCTCCTTTTTCATCTTTCTGTAGTTGCCAAATCTACTGCCAAGTTTGCCAATCTTTGCTTTTGCTGCGCCGCCAAGAAAGCCGCCTGCTTTACCCTTAACGAGCCCGCCTGTTATTGCGGCGATATTGCCGATGCTCATGGCAGTATTCAGCACTTTTGGCACAAGCAGAAGCGGTACAAACATAAGGACCGCGGCGACGATTTGCATTGCAACTGACGATCCATCTGTGCCGCCATACTGATTTCTAATAATATTTGATGCAAGCGTGCTAGCGCCGTATATTATGCCTATGATAGGGTAGACAAACAGCATAGTCTTGAATGTTTGCCACCATTTTTTGAACAGGCTCTCGGTATTTGGCAATAGCCATGCGACGAACGCGAGCGGCGATATAATGATCGCGAATATAATAATAGCTTGGCGCACACCTAACAGTAGCAGTGTCGTGAGAGCGATCATGAGCACAGTTATGAGTCCGGCTATGAACGCGCCAAGTGCAAAAAACAGGACAGCTCCGCCTACTAATAGTGTAGTGGCTGTAGTGGCCCACCAAGCATCACCAGATGCGGAGCTGCTTGGGCTGGCTCCGCCGGAGCCGGCGCTCGTGCCGGATGATATGAAGTTATACGCGCTCGCCCCTATAGCGTTTGATAGATCAACCATGGCTGCGCATAAGTAGAATGATACATTTACGAGAAGCGCCCCGACGACAAGCCTAGGAAGCATGCGTTTTATGCCGTAAGTGCTAAGCCCCATACCAGAAATTTGCGAGTAAATGATGATAATGAATGCGATGACAAACAGAACGTTTGCATAGTTGCGCATAGTAGCCCAATAGCTATAAACGCTCCCGTCGTCGCGTTTAGTTAGTTCGGACGGGTTGAATACGAGGTATTCATCGATATTATCTTTTACCGTGTCTGATACTTGAGCAAGGAATGTCACGACAGGACAAACGAGCCAGCCGATACCATCTATAGCGCATTTGTCCTTTGGCTCTTCGCCGCCACTGCCACTTGGGTCGGGTTCTGGCTCGTAAGTTACCCCAGCTTTCACAGTGGACGGACTGACGCTGGCGATGGCGGCAGCTATGGTTTCTGATGCTATACCTGATGCCTTTGCAAAACAATCGGTGAAGAGACTTTTTAATTTTTTGTCTCTTGCTTCGGCGGGATACCTATCGTATGGATCCAGCTTATCCATCTCCTTTTCTGCATTTTGGACACATGTTTTTACGGCGACATGCATACCTTCTTCGCAAATTTGCTTATCTTTTGCGCCCGAGGAAGCGCATTGCTCAATGGCTTTATCTCTCAATAAGCTCCAATAGGTTTCGGCTAGCTTATCTTCTTTCGCGGATTTAGTTTTACCGGGGACGGCACTACCAAGCTTTCTGGCAGCTTCTGCTACTGTTTGCAAGAAATCATTTAGCTCCTTCCCGCTGCATCCTACATGCTTCAGTTCTGATAATCCCCAACCAGCAAATATTGGATCCTCCTTACCAAATGTTCCCGTATACCCTCTAACGCCAATAATCTTTTTAACACCTTCTTTTGTATATTTTTCGTACGAAACATACCCGTTGCTCTTACTGTCTGCGAGCTGCTTAGATGAATCTGAGGCACTATTGTAATCTTCCTCTCCTGTAACTTTGCATGCGTATACAAAAGATGTGTAGTATAGAGAATATAACCCTTCTGCATCTAAATAGTCTTCAGCATTTTCTTTAAGTCCGCTTTTTTCCTGTAAAGCGGTTCCAATTGCGTTTTGGGATGGTTTACTCGTAACCCAGTTGGAGCCATCCAGAGTAAATCCAGCGTCTTTCAGAAGGCTCTCTAATGATGAATAGCCCCATAAACTGAGACCGTTTTTTATGACGTCCCCACATTTTCCATCCCCGTCAGTTCCATTACCACTAATATAAACTCCTACATACGCTTCCTTGTCAGCCATAGAACTGCCAACTTCATTTTTCGCCACATGTTCTGCTCCAATTTTACCAAAACCATTAAAGCAACCGGTCACAGCCCTATAGTACAGCCAAGTCTTAACTTTTTTTTCTACTGTTGATTCCGCTACCGTTGGCGGTGAGTAGAGTATTGATGTAATAGTGGATAGCGATATAGTCAACGATATTAAGGTGAATATAAAAAGTTTGCCTGATTGCATAAAACCTGGTGTCTTCTTATTCACCGCCATACATGTAACTATACATGATGATAGTGTAATACGCTAGTGCTGTGAGTATAGTTACTCAGTCCACAGCAACCCTGAGCCAATAGAGCGTAGCTGAATACTATATGAGAATACTCTACGGGCAATGAACCTATCGATTGTCGCTTGTTTCTATTTAAACCCTACTAGATTTTATCTAGATGTCAATACCATACCTATCCTCACCTCTCAACCGCCTCACCCTCACATATAAAAAGAGACATCAGTTTCTCTAGGCTTTGTGAAAATTAGGTTTGAAACAACAACTTAAAACAAGGAGAAAAGATCCCTCTGGGATAGAGTATATATACAACGCGTTCACGGTGATGCATGGTCGTCGTCAGCTCATGTCGTGAGATGCTGGATAGAATAGAGCAGAGTATATACGAATACGTTTACTAGGAAGAAGCGAATAGTTATTGAAACATTATTAAAGAAATCATTTAGCATAAGATCTATTGCTCATATCCTACGAGCGTAGTGCCTCTACTATCTCAAGAGAGATAAAAAGGAATAAGTCTTTTACTAAAAAGACAAGAGTAAATAAACCTAAAGAACTAAAACTAGATGGAAGACACTTCCCGAGGAACCATTAGAGCTAAAGAGATAAGAAGTAAGAAAGACTCTTACTTTAGACGTAAGGAACGCTTCCTTAGATCAAGCTATAACGCTAAAACTGTCAACAAAAAGGTTAAAGGTAGGCATAAGAAGCAGGTTCTGCTTCTTATGCAAGATAACTTCTTATTAACTAAAGAATACGTAGATTTAAAACTAAAAGAGCGTTGGTCTCCTGAACAGATCTCAAATAAGTTGAGAAAACTAAGTAGTAAACATGATTTAACTAAACATGAGTTAGTAAATATGAATTATCTAAAGGTAAACCACCTAAAGATAAACTACTTTATACTTCACATAAAGCAATATATAAATACGTCTACTTATCTAACCAAGAGAGATATCTAAGAAAAAAAGGTAAAAAGAGGTGTCCTACTTTAAGACTCAAACAAGGTAGAATTAACCAAGATAAGCGTAATATTAGTAAACATCCAGAAGAAATTAATAATCTAAGTCACTTTGGAGACTTAGAGGGCGACGCAATCTTTGGTAAAGATACTAAAGACCGGTTGTTAACCCATGTAGACCGTAAGACTGCTTAGTAGCGATTAGTATTATTAAGAGCTATGATGCTAGAGAAATAGAGAAAGATAGAAAGGATATATAAACAAACTCAATTAGATATTGAACGCATCTTTGGTAAAGGCAGTAGTAATACTAATACTAATACTAATACTAAAAGCATTACCTATGGCAATGGCTTAAGAGTTCTCACCCTGGCGACAGACTGAAAGAGGAAGCTAAAGCTAAGTTTAGATCTAGATCTAAATCTAAACATCTACTTTGCTAATCCATACCATATCCTAGGGAACGTGGACGTAATGAGAATGTTAATGGACTAATCCAAAGACTTCTTACCAAAAGGTACCGACTTTAAGAAACTAACCAAGCAAGATATATTAGACATAGAAGCTAAGCTTAACAACCGACCCAGAAAAAGACTCCAGTGGCTAACGCCACTGGAATACACTAAGTCTCTTGGTGTTACACTTGAGGGGTTAATGTAGGATACTCATTCTAAATGTTCTTCTATTATTTTCTTTTGCCTCAAAACTATATTTCGCCATAAAAATATCGACCCCATTCCATTAAACTTTTTATACTTTTGTCTAACCTTTGGGGTCGATACGTTTGTACTGATGGATCTGTCTTTTCTTGTAATAGAATTACAGTGGATTTACTACATAGTATGGTATTGATGGGTTCGGATCATATCCTCCTAGAATATATTCTTCTGACTTGTGTACCTGCAGCGTCCTGTTCCCCTCGACGTCTTTCTTGAGAGAACATACAATTAAGAGCCTGTCAATTTCTTTACTAACTTCACCTTTGCCGCAATATGTACAAAAAAACCCTGAGAACGTCTCATTTGTAATTTTGTCTCTATAGTTACCTATGTCCGACGATTGATAAATTCTGTATGAATCAAAGATAGAACTACTTGATGTGTTTTCTTTAAGAGGGCTATCGTACTGTTCTGTGATAAGAGTATTTGTTAAGTATTTTGCAACAACAGGATTTTGCTCATAAACCTTCTGTATAAACTGATGCCTTCGTTCTAGCCACGCCATTAGTTTAGGCGTGTCACGATACGATCCTGCGCCGGTGCTATATGAAGGCAGGACTTCAAGGGCGTTGTTTATGTCAAGAGAGTTTAATGCCAAGAGTTCTCGCTCCTTTTGTGTCATACTACCCCAGCCGTTAAAGGCTTGTTCATCTATAATAAGTCCTGGTGATTTTTCGGCGCTTGGGTGGCTATCTGTTCCGGGCACTTTTGCCGTCGGATCAAGAACGGGGCTTTCATTTGATCCGCAGGCAGATAATAATAAAATAGCGCCTGTCAAAGCGCCCGCCCCTATCAATACGTCTCTTCGTGATATTTCCCGCCCTTTTTCTGCTTCTGTAACAAGCAGGTCGCCTTGATCCCTCATAAAACTTCAATCTCCTCCCGCGAGACTAGTGGTTTATGATAATAACTGTACCGTGTAATATGATACAACTATATTTATAAACCACTTTTTTGCAAAAGTCAATATTGGCCTACACCAACCCCTCAACCGCAACACTCCCCATACAAAAAGAGGCATCTTGGTT
>ERZ773043.371-NODE-371-length-26117-cov-12.776149_pt1 | contig 26117 bp, 18 predicted proteins | sample MGYA00580636_ERZ773043 | MGnify/ENA primary metagenome ERZ773043 (study PRJEB29015, sample SAMEA2737992) | human oral metagenome | biome: human oral; feature: human-associated habitat; material: dental | place: China | collected 2065 ...
TGCGGGTCGCGGGCTCCTCCGGTTCTGCCGGCGGCTCGTCAGGCTCATCCGGTTCTGGCGGTGCAGCCGGCGCCGCGGCCGCAGGTGCTGCAGGCGCAGCAGCTACCCTCGTCCCGGCCGTGATCATCGGCGCGGCTGCCATCGGAGCCGCGGCGGGCATCAGCGACACCATCTCTTCGCCCTCCCACACCAGCTCGGGCCAGGGCAGCGGCGCCCTGGCCGTCAACCCGGGGGCAGTACAGAACCCCGTCGTGACGCTGGAGGCACAGCCCATTGCCAGTAATGGCGAGCGCTCACTGGGAAACATCTTCTCGCAAAGCCTTGGCGGCAGCACGGCTGGTGCCAATGGCGGCCATGGTGGTAACGGTGGCAGCAGCGGCAGTCAGCCGGGCAGCGGCAACGCAGGCGGCGCGGCGGGCAACGGTACTGGCACGGGCACTGACGGCGGCAACGGCAGCGGCAGCAGCGGCAACGGTGGTGGCGGCACGGGTGCGGGCGCGAACAGCCTGGCCGACTACGTGGTGCTGCAGCACGTGACCACCCACAAGAGCCTGCACGGCACCGGCCAGGGTGGCCTGTGGCTGCGCAGCACCGATGGTTCGGAGCCCAGGCTGCTGAAGGAAGGCGACGTGATCTCCCGCGCCGACTTCGACCGCGTGTACTGGGCCGACGATGGCAACGCCGGGGGCGAATTCCAGTTCGTGGCCAGCAACGCACAGGGTGAGCCGGTTGCCAATGCCACGCCGCATGTCGTACCCATCAGCGGACACGAGTCCCCGGCTGCGCCCGAATACACGACCAGCCCGGTCGTTCATATGCAGCACGATGCCGTCGCGGCCCTGGAAGCCAGCCTGTTCACGGGCACCAACGCCAGCCTGAAGCCGGCCGCCGTGCGCATCGAAAAAATCCAGGCCACGAACGCCGACGGTTCGGTGTCGGAAAACGGCACCCCTGCCCTGCTGCTGGACCCGGACGGGGATGGCCCCGAAAAAGGCACCCGCGTCACCGAAGGGCAACGGATTTCCGCCGATGATTTCGGCAAACTGCGCTGGGACGCCAATGGCAGCGAAGGCGGCCGGCTCACGTTCCGGCCCGTGGATGCCGATGGGTTTGACTACGGCACATCGCAGCAGGTGACCATTCACGAACACCAGCAAGCGCCCCTGTACATGGGTGGTGACGGACCCCAGAGGGTGGGGCACGGCGGCAGCGTCACCCTGCCCGAAACGCTCTTCAGCGGGCTGAATGACAGCCAGAAACCGGCCTTCGTCCGGATCACCGCCATCGATGCGAAGCCGGCGGGCACCGACAGCGCAGGCGTGATGAGCACTACGGTCAATGGTGAAAAACTTCCGGTGAAGGTGGGTGACCTCATCCCGGCCGACCAGTTCGATGCCATTGCCTGGAACGCCAGCGGCAACGCGGGGGGCACCTTCACCTTCGAAGCGCTGGATGCCTCGAAATTCCCCATCGCCGGGGTGAGTGCGCAGGCGGTGGAGGTGCAGGGATCACCCGCAGCCCCGGTGTACGACACGGAGTATGTCCGCCTTGCACACGACCACGTGACTCCGCTGGACCGCACCCTGTTTGCGGGCACCGACAGCACACGCGAGCCTGCGTTCATCCAGATCACTGTGCTCGCGAACAACCCCAATGATGGCACCAGCACGGGCGGCCTGATGTTCGATGCCGACGGCGACGGCCCGGAAGCGCCAGAGGCCGTCTATGCGACCCAGGTCATCGCCCGTGAAGATTTCGGCAAGCTGAGCTGGGACACCACGGGCAACAAAGGCGGAGTCTTCGTGGTCGCGCCCATGGAGGGCAACGACCTGAATCACGCCCTGCCCATCCTGGGCGCCGATGGCTTGCCGGTGTCCCAGGGCATCACCGTGCATGAATCGCGGCCGGTGCCCGACTATACGGCGGACAACGGCATCACCGACATGAACGTCCGCTTCAACAACGAGGATCCCATTCCCTTCACCTTCTTCACCGGTGACAACGAGGACACCATTCCGCCCGCCGTGCGCATCGACAGCGTCAAACCGACCAACCCGGACGACCCCGATGCCCCCGCGCTGCTGCTGCTGGACCCCGATGGTGACGGGCCGGAAGCCGCCCGGGCCGTGAAGGAGGGCGACACCATCCAGCAGGCCGACTACGAGCACCTGCGCTGGAACTCCACCCACAACGAAGGCGGCACGGTAACGTTCACCGCCCTGGATGTGGACAAGCAGCCCATCGTGGGCGTCGAACCGCAGACGCTGCACGTGCACCAGCAGCCGCTACCGCCGGTCTATGAACAGGAAGCCGATCCGGTGGCCGCCCCGTTCCAGCAGCTGGTCGCACTGGGCGAGCACCACCTGGCCAAGATCATCGGCAGCGAGGAAAACCGGGCGCCTGCTGCCATCCGCATCGTCGAAACACAGGCCCCCCACCTGCTCGACGGCGCCAGCACGCCGCTGTACATGAAGGGTGAGGACGGTACGCTGACCCCGATGAATGCGGATGAGAGCAACAACACCATCTCCGCGGCAGATTTTGCCAAGCCAGGACGGCAATGACCGGGCCTACGAGATCATTCTGCACGGAGGGCTCACCCGGGAACAGGCCGAAGCCGAAGCGGCGGAGCGCGGTGCCACGCTGCTGACCATCGACAGCCAGCAGGAACTGGACTGGCTGCAGAAACAGGTCACCGATAAAAAATTCGGCATTCACGATAATGCAAGCAAGGGCCCAGACGATACCGACCTGTCCGGCTACCTGTACACCAGCAAGCTGGGGGCTGCCGCTGGTACGGTGGTGGAGCAGGGCTCCGGCACCAAGGGCTTCATCGTGGAGTACAGCGATTACCGCTCCCCGCTGCGGCTGTACAGCGAAAGTGGCACCGATGGCTTCCGTTATGTGCACGAGGGCGATGTACTGACCAACCGCGAACTGCAGCGTCTGGCCTGGGATTCGACCAAAAACAACGGCGGCAAGTTCTGGATGGCCGAACTGGAACCGAAGGCCGATGACGCCAGCCAGCCCAGCGACACCGTCAAGGGCGGCAAATGGTTCGACTGGGGCTTCGAGGAACGCAGCCGCAACGACACCACTGGCACCTGGGAAGAATGGCACGAAAAGGTGGGCCTGCGCAGCCCGTCCACGACCAGCGGAAAGTCCCTGGGCACACAGCACATCCAGGACGCACCGGCCACGCCCGACACACTGGCCCTGCACGATCTGTCGAACGCCGCAGGCACACCGGCCCACACCGGCGCACAGGCCGTCACCGGAACCCCGGTTCAGGCCGATGCGCACACCGCCGGCACCAGCCCCCTGTCCGTGTGGCAGGGCATCAGCCCGCTGGTGGATGATCCGCTGCACCCGTCCGTGGCTGTGATCTGACCAGAAAAGCCCATGTAGTGCTACGCTTCACCCAGCCCCTCGCCAGGCGAAAGCCGGTGACGACCGGGCATCCCTCCCGTCGGCAAGGCACAAGCCGGCGACGGGCGGATGCCCCCTTTCGGCGCCTTCTGCGCGCCAGCGCAGCAAAGCCGAAAGGGGGTTCCGCCCGGCGCCGGCGCTCTCCCCCACGAAGTGACGAAGTGAAGCGCAGCCCCCACCATGACCACCTACGCCGCTGAACCCCACAGCGCCTTCTTCCGCCGCAACCTGCAGGTCATCGCCACCCGTACCGATGGCGGCCCGGCCGACCTCGACGCGCTCATCGGCATCCCCCTCACCCCCGTCGCCATCGACGAAGCCTGGGTACGCCACCAGGGCTACGGCCAGCCGCCGGAAGTGGCCCTGCGCCGCTTTCGCAACCTGCTGATGATGGCGCTGATGGAGCGCGACATCCGCAGCGAAGCCCCGCTGGAAGAAGTGCTGGGCGCCATCACCCACTGGGCCGAGGTGGCCGTGCGCCATGCCCTGCAGGTGGCCGCCACCGAGCTGCAGACACAGGGACGCACCCTGCTCGACGCCAAAGGCCGGCCACAGGACATGATGGTGGTGGGCATGGGCAAGCTGGGCGGCGGCGAGCTGAACGTCTCGTCCGACATCGACCTCATCTACGTGGCGCGCGATGCCGGCGAAGATCCGCGCTACATGGAGCGCATGGCCAAACGCCTGAACCAGCTGCTCTCGTCAGTGACGGCCGACGGCTTCGTGTTCCGCGTGGACACCCGCCTGCGCCCCTATGGCGACGTGGGGCCGCTGATTGCCACGCTGCCGGCACTGGGCAGCTATTTTCATGAACAGGGACGCGAGTGGGAGCGCTTTGCGTGGCTCAAGGGCCGCATCATCGCGCACACGGGGCTGGCCCCCTTCGACAGTACACGTGCCGACGAGCAGCAGCTGATGCAACAGGTGGTGCCCTTCGTGTTCCGGCCGTATCTGGATTTTCCGGCCTTTGCCGCACTGGGCAGGCTGCACGACCTGATCCGCGCCGAAGCCGTGAAAACCGAAACCCGTCGCGCCCAGGGCGACAATGCCGGCTTCGACGTGAAGCTGGGACGCGGCGGCATCCGCGAAATCGAATTCTGCGCGCAGATGTTCCAGATCGTGCGCGGTGGGCAGGATCCGTCGCTGCGCGAACGCAGCACCCCCAAAGCCCTGCAGCGGCTGGCCCGCCGCCAGCTGCTGGATGAAGGCGATGTGCAGAAGCTGCTCGATGCCTGGCGGCTGCTGCGCCGGGTGGAGCATGCGCTGCAGTATCAGGAAGATGCACAGACCCACTGGCTGTCGGACGATGCCCAGCAGCACGCGGCCATTGCCGCCATGCTCGGGCTGGCGGTGAGCGATTTCGATGCCCGGCTGCACACCGCACGCCAGAGCGTGGCAGCCGTGTTCGACGACCTGCTGGCCCCCTCGCGACGCACGGCGCTGCAGGACACCGGTTCACCGCTCGCTCCCCAGCCAGAGGCATCCGGCCTGCGTCCGCCTCCCCCCGACATCGTCACCCCGGCCCCCGCCGCGCCGGGCGACGACAGCCTGCGCCGCATCGGGACGCTGCGCGAGTCGCGCGCCTACCGCAAGGCCCGCGACAGCTCGCAGCAGATGGTCGAGCATCTGCTCGCGCAGGCTCTGCATTTCCGGCCCGGGACGGAAGCCTGCAGCCAGGACACGCTGATCGGGCGGCTCTGCGATTTTCTGGAATCCATTGCCGGGCGCTCGGTGTATCTGGACATGCTCACCCAGCATCCGGAAGCCTTCCTGCACCTGCTGCGGATGATGGCTCAGGCGCGCTGGGCCAGCGACTATCTGCGCAGCCATCCGGTGGTGATCGACGAACTGGCCAGCGGCCAGCTGCTGGAACCACTGGACATCCCCCGCTGGGCGCAGAACCTGCGCGAGCAGCTCGATGCCACCGTGCTGCCCGGCGTGCTGGACGATGACGGCCACCCCGCCCCGGACGTGGAGCGCCAGATGGACGCCATGCGCGAGGCGCACCACGGCGCCGTCTTCCGGCTGCTGGGACAGGATCTGGAAAAACGCCTGACCGTGGAGCATCTGAGCGACGAGCTGAGTGCGCTGGCCGATGCGGTGCTGGAAATCACCCTGGAGCGCTGCTGGGCCAACCTGCCGCGCCGGCACCGGCCCGATCCGCAGTTCTCGGTGATTGCCTATGGACGGCTGGGCGGCAAGGAACTGGGCTATTCGTCCGATCTGGACCTGGTGTTCCTGTACGACGATGCCCACGAGGATGCACCCCGCATCTATGCCCAGCTGGCCCAGCGCATGGCCGGCTGGCTGCAGACCCGCACCGCCGCCGGCACGCTCTTCGAGGTGGACCTGCGGCTGCGGCCCAATGGCAACGCCGGACTGCTGGTGTCCACCCAGAACGCCTTCCGCCTCTACCAGAACGAATCGGCCTGGGTGTGGGAGCACCAGGCGCTGACCCGGGCACGCCATGCGGCGGGCAGTCCGCGCATCGGCGCCGTGTTCGAGCAGCTGCGCAGCGACATCCTGTCGCAGCGCCGCGTACTGGGCACGCTGTCGGCCGAGATCCGCGGCATGCGCCAGAAGATGCACGACGGCCACCCCAACAAAACGGGGCTCTTCGACCTCAAGCATGACGCCGGCGGCATGGTGGACATCGAGTTCATGGTGCAGTTCCTGGTGCTGGCGTACAGCCACGACCACCCCGAACTGATCGAGAACAGGGGCAACATCGAGCTGCTGCGCCGCGCAGCAGCGGCCGGGCTGATCACGGCGGACGAGGCCCGCAGCGTGGGAGATGCCTACCGCCGCTACCGCCAGCTGCAGCACGAGATCCGCCTCAACGATGCCGAACGCGCCCGCGTACCGCATGCCACCGTGGCGGCGGAGGCCGAGGCCGTGCGGGCGCTGTGGCAGAAGCTGCTGCCGGGGCATCCCTGAGCACGGCGCGTGTCATGGCCCCCGCACGCTGCCGGGGATGCGACAGACTGCACCCCCGTGACGCCCCGCTGCTAGAATGGTTTCCCCTTTTTGATCACTATTCTTCAGAGCGAAGGGAGCCTGACGGCGCCGTTCATGGCCCGGGCCCACGGAGGGCCACGGCCCACGGACCCTGCTTTTTCAGCCGACGTCTGCCCGCCCCGCCCTGTCGTGGAGAGGAACAATCATGTCAATGGCAGACCGTGACGGAAAAATCTGGTTCGATGGCAAGCTCATCGACTGGCGGGACGCGAAGATCCACGTGCTGACCCACAGCCTGCACTACGGGCTGAGCGTGTTCGAGGGCGTGCGCGCCTACGACACCGACATCGGCACCGCCATCTTCCGCCTGCCCGAGCACACCCGCCGCCTGCTGAATTCGGCCAAGATCTTCCAGATGGCCGTGCCCTTCGGCGCCGAAGAGCTGGAAGAGGCCCAGAAGGCCGTCGTGCGCGAAAATGGTCTGGACAGCTGCTACCTGCGCCCGCTGATCTGGCTGGGCGACGACAAGCTGGGCGTGTCGCCGCGCGGCGTGAAGGTGCACGTGATGATCGCCGCCTGGCCGTGGGGTGCCTATCTGGGCGAAGACGGCATCAACAAGGGCATTCGCGTCAAGACTTCCTCCTTCACCCGCCACCACGTCAACATCTCGATGGTGCGTGCCAAGGCCGGCGGCCATTACATCAACTCCATCCTGGCCAACAACGAGGCCCTGGCCGACGGCTACGACGAGGCCATGCTGCTCGACACCGAAGGCTATGTGTCGGAAGGCTCGGGCGAGAACATCTTCATCGTCAAGCAGGGCAAGCTGTACACGCCGGATCTCGCCTCCTGCCTCGACGGCATCACCCGCGACTCGCTGCTGACGCTGGCCCGTGACATGGGCATCGAAACCCGCGAGAAGCGCATCACCCGCGACGAGGTCTACTGCGCCGACGAGGTGTTCTTCACCGGTACCGCCGCCGAGGTTACTCCCATCCGCGAGGTGGACAACCGCGTGATCGGCACCGGCATCCGCGGCCCCGTCACCACGAAGCTGCAGGCGGCCTTCTTCGACGTGGTCAAGGGCAAAAACCCGGCCTACCGTCACTGGCTGCAGCCGGTCAACGGCTGACCACCCAGCCAGCGACCTGCTGGTGCCTGCCGTTACGCCCGTGCCGGCACGCCTCCCTTCCACGTTGCATGCCACCACATGCCGCGGTATCGCAGTGCCGCCTGCCGGAAAGCCGGCACAGCCGGCACCGGCAGCGATAACATCACGGACTGAAGCCTTCCCTGCGGGGAAGGTGCCGATCCATTCACTCTGGGTGTCCCGATGAATCAACCATCTTCCCAGAACGTGGCCGTCGAGCTGGACGCCTCCGACCTGCCACTGTTCTGTCCCAACCCGCACATGACGCTGCGCACGGCCCATCCGCGCGTGTTTCTGGACATTGCCCACGAGGGCCAGGCCCGATGTCCGTACTGCAGCACCCTGTACAAGCTCAAGCCCGGCACGAAGCTGCCCGCCGGACACTGAGCCGGCCGGGTGCCAGGCCGGGCTGCACGGCACGGGTGCCTCCGGGCCGGACCAGCCCTCGCACGTCCTGTCCTTTCCCCTGCCCTACTCCCTTTCACGACTCGCCCTCATGACCCCAGACGCCTTTCTCCATCACAGCGCCAGCACCGCCCAGGAAACCTACTATCAGGCCCTGGTCGATGCCGATCTGGACGCGCTGATGTCGGTCTGGGTCAATGACGATGCCGTGCTGTGCATCCTGCCCTCCGGCGAGCGGCTCTCGGGGCTGGACGCCATCCGCGACACCCACGAGGACGTGTTCGAGCACGGCGGGGTGCGCGTGACCTGGCACGAACTGCAGTCGTTCGAGACCGCCACCGTGTCGGTGCACCACGTGATCGAGCAGTTCGACTTCGACCCGCCCAACGAGGCCCCGCAGCGCTTTCTGGCCTACGCCACCAATGTGTTCCTGCGCACGCCCGAGGGCTGGCAGCTGATGCTGCACCACGCCTCGCAGGCCGGCGACGAAATCGAACTGACCACGCCAGCGCCGGTGCAACTGCACTGAACCCGTAGCACCGGCACAGCACCTGCGCAGGCAAGGCGCCCCGGGCTGCACGGTTTTAGACGCGTCATTCTGGCGTTTCCGGCTATGATCGCGCGATTGCCAGATCGACGCGGAGACGTTCTGTGACCCTTCGTTTGACCCACAAACTGCTGGCCGGCGCCGTGACGCTGGCCTGCGCGGGCCTTGCCCAGGCCGCCACCCTCACCATTTCCTGTGGCACCGTCGGCCAGGACTACGACAGCTGCAAGCGCCTGACCGACGAATGGGCCCGCAAGACGGGCAACACCGTCCAGCTGCTGTCCATCCCCAATTCGAGTACCGAGATTCTCGATCTCTACAAGAAAATGTTCGCCAGCCACGCCGCCGACGTGGACGTGGTGATCGTGGATGCGGTCTGGCCGGCCCAGATCGGCGAACACCTGCTGGACCTGAAGGAAGCCGCCAGCGACGAGGTGAAGAAGCACTTCCCGGCCCTCATCCAGAACAACACCGTGCACGAACGGCTGGTGGCCCTGCCCTGGTTTGCCGACGTGGGCCTGCTCTACTACCGCAAGGACCTGCTGGACAAATACCAGCAGCCCGTGCCCAAGACCTGGGAGGAATTCACCCATGCCGCCCGCGTGGTGCAGGAGGGCGAACGCCAGGGCGGCCGGGCCGATTTCAGCGGCTATGTCTGGGAGGGCAAGGCCTATGAGGGCCTGACCTGCAATGCCCTCGAATGGGTGCACAGCGACGGCGGCGGCACCTTCGTGGACAACACCACCGGCCAGATCAGCATCGACGTGGCCAAAACCGGCGGCGCCTTCGACCGCGCGGCCCAGTGGGTGGGCACCATCTCCCCGAAAACCGTGCTGGGCTTTGGCGAGGAAGAAGCCCGCAGCGTGTTCCAGAACGGCAATGCCGCCTTCATGCGCAACTGGCACTACGTGTGGGACCTGCTGCAGGGCGCCGACAGCCGCGTGAAGGACAAGGTGGGCGTGGCGCTGCTGCCGGCCGGCGAGGCGGGCCAGAGCGCCACCCTGGGCGGCTGGCAGCTGGGCGTATCGAAATATTCGCGCCACCAGAAACAGGCCACCGAGCTGGTGATGTACCTGACCAGCGAAAAAATCCAGAAACGCCGGGCCATCGAGGGCGCCTACATGCCCACGTACCCGGCACTGTATCGCGACAGCGAGGTCAAGGCCTCCTCGCCCTTCTTCGGCGAACTGCATGACGTGCTGGAAAAGGCCGTGCCGCGCCCGGCCGCCATCACCGCCGCCCGCTACAACGCCGTCAGCGCCAGCATCTGGGATGCGGCCCATGAGGTGCTGAAGGGCCAGACCCGCGGCGAGGAAGCCGCGAAAAAGCTGAAGGATGACCTGTCGCGCCTGAAGGGAGAACAATGGTGAGCGAAACCGTACCCGACAAGACCCCGCCACCTGCCGCGGATGCCCCCGCTGTCACGGACACGGCACCAGTGGCCAGCGCCACGCCCACGGCCTCCGCAACGCCAAAGGCCGCTGCAGCGGTATCTGGCGGCACGAATCCGTCTGCAGACCGTGCGCCCAACGATGAATGGTGGCGTGGCGGTGTCATCTACCAGATCTACCCGCGCAGCTTCATGGACAGCCGCGGCGATGGCGTGGGCGACCTGAACGGCATCACCCAGAGGCTGGACTATGTGGCGAAGCTGGGCGTGGACGGCATCTGGCTCTCGCCCTTCTTCAAAAGCCCGATGCACGACTTCGGCTACGACGTGTCGGACTACCGCGACGTGGACCCGATGTTCGGCACCCTGGACGATTTTCGGGCGCTGGTGGCGCGTGCGCACGAACTGGGGCTGAAGGTCATCATCGACCAGGTGCTGTCGCACACGTCCGAAGAACACCCGTGGTTCGTGGAAAGCCGCCAGAGCCGGAAAAACCCGAAAGCCGACTGGTATGTGTGGGCCGATGCCAAACCTGACGGTTCGCCACCAAACAACTGGCAGTCGGTATTCGGCGGCAGTGCCTGGCGCTGGAACACCCGGCGGATGCAGTATTACCTGCACAATTTCCTGCCCAGCCAGCCGGACCTGAACTTTCACAACAGGAAGGTGCAGGACGCGCTGCTGGCCGACATGCGTTTCTGGCTGGAGCTGGGTGTGGATGGCTTTCGGCTGGATACGGTGAACTACTACTTCCACAACCCGTCGCTGAAGGACAACCCGGCCATCCGCCGCGACGAGGAGCACGACCCGGGGCTGGGCATCGTCAACCCGTACAGCTGGCAGAAACACGTCTACGACAAGACCCAGCCGGAGAACATCCCGTTCCTGCAGCGCATGCGCCGGCTGCTGGACCGCTACCCCAACACCACGCTGGTGGGCGAAGTGGGTGACGACCATGCCCTGCAGGTGATTGCCGAATACACCCGCGGCGGCGACCGGCTGCACATGGCCTACAGCTTCGACCTGCTCAACGAACACCACACGGCCGGGTACCTGCACGGCGTGTTTGCAAAGTTCGGGCGCATCGTGAAGGACGGCTGGCCGTCGTGGGCCATTTCGAACCACGATGTGCAGCGGGTGCGGACCCGGTGGGGAGAAGCCGCCGGGCCGGACGACCGGCTGATCCGCCTGGCCGCCGCCCTGCAGATGACCTTGCGTGGCACCCCGTGCATCTATCAGGGCGACGAGCTGGGCCTGCCCGAGGCCGACCTGTCCTTCGACCAGCTGCGTGACCCCTATGGCATTCGCATGTGGCCGGAATTCAAGGGGCGCGACGGCTGCCGCACGCCCTTTCCGTGGAAAAAGCGTGGCCCCAACGCCGGTTTTTCGAAGGCGCGCCAGACCTGGCTGCCGGTGCCCGATGAACACCGCGAACTGGCCGTGGACCAGCAGGAACGCGATCCACAGTCGATGCTGCGCTTCTATCGCCAGCTGCTGGCCTGGCGCCGCACGCATCCGGCGCTGATCACCGGCAGCCTGAAACTGCTGCCGTCGCATCCGCAGATCGTGGCGTTCGAGCGGCAGCTGGAGACAGGGGCCATGCCCGGGTCCGGTTCCAGGTCCAGCGCTGCCGCAGCATCCAGCCTGCCGGCACGTCACCACGGTGATGCTGCCCTGCAGAAACGTCCGGACAGGCGCACGGTCTCCCATACAGATCTGCAACCGGTGCAGGACGCACTGCTGTGTGTGTTCAACTTCAGTGCAGAACCCGCCACGCTGACGCTGCCGCGCGGCTGGAAAGGCGCCCGGGTGGATACGGGATGCGGACTGACGGGGGCCGAGGTTCGGGATGGGGTACTGATGCTGGCGCCGTGGGGCGGGGCGGTGCTGGGACTGGACAGATAGGACCGGGGCCAGCGGATAACTGACAGACAAGAAAGGAAGCCGTCATGACGACGACAACCCCGCAGGACTTCTGGAACAGCCGCTATCAGGCTGATGACTACGTCTACGGCAAAACGCCGAACGCCTTTTTCCGTAGCCAGCTGGACAGGTTGACGGCATGCAACATTCTGCTCCCGGCCGAAGGAGAAGGGCGAAACGCCGTATACGCCGCCACGCAGGGGTGGCAGGTGACGGCGTTCGACATGAGCCGTGAGGGCAAACGCAAAGCCGATGCCCTGGCGGCAGAACGGGGTGTTCCACTGCACTATCGGGTCGGCACACTGGACGAGCTGGACTTTCCCCGGGAGGCGTTTGACACGCTGGCACTGGTATTTGCCCATTTCCTCGCCGGTCAGCGGCACACACTGCACCGCGCACTGCTCGGCCTGCTCAAGCCGGGAGGCACCGTGATTCTGGAGGGATTCAGCAAGAACCACCTGCCGTTATCACGGAAAAATCCGGCGCTGGGCGGCCCCGGCGATGAAGCCATGCTGTTTTCCCTGGATGAAATCCGAACGGATTTCACGGGCTGCGACATCCTGCTGCTGGAAGAAACACTGACCGAGCTGCGCGAAGGCCAGTTTCACAACGGTCAGAGCAGCGTCATCCGGTTCGTCGGGCGCAAGGCGGGTTGAGCATGCATTCATTCCTCCCTGCGGTGATCCCAATCCCGCGGGCCGGCAAGATGCCGGGCACAGGCCAGGCTGGCCGCCTTGCCAATCGGTGCAGGGCCGCAGAACGCTATGGCTTCAAGGCGCTGCGCTCACCGGTTCTCCCCCTGCTCCTGCAGCAGCGCCGCCTCGGTCTCGCGCAGTTTGGCATCGGCAATCGAGCCGTTGTAGAAGTCCAGATCGCCTGCGTTGCGGGCCAGGCGCAGCTGCTCGATGGCTGGCTGCAGGTAGCCCAGCACCAGATAGCCCTCGGCGGCCGACAGGTGTGACATGCCCCTTTCGCCCTTGGCCATGTAGGCTTCGCCCAGCATGCGCCACATGTCGGCATCGCTCTTGTAGAGGCGGGTTTCGTTGCGCAGCAGGGCAATGGATTCGTCCCACTTCTTCGCGGCGTTGAGTACCTCGGCGCGCTGGCGCAGCAATGCCCGGGCATTGGGAAATGCCTTGACGGCCGCGGCCGATCCCTCATCGGCCTGGGTTACGCGGCCGGCGGCCAGCTGGCTGGCAATGCGCAGGCGGGCAATGTAGGGATGTGGCTTGCCGATAAGCTTTTCGGCCTCGTCCAGCGCATGTTCGGTGGCCATGGCATCGTGGCGAATGAAGGCGCCGTTGGCCAGGCCAAACCAGTTGGCGGGGTCTTTCTTCCCGGCCTCGGTTTTCAGCTGGGCCTGGAAGTAGCGGCGAACCTCGTTCTGGTCTTCCACGCCGTCGGCGCTGATGGCGCGGGCACGGGCACGGACCAGCCGGAATTCCAGGGAATCGGCCGGCGGGCGCGCCGTGGCGGCCAGCTGCTGGATGCGCAGCTTGAGATCGTTGATGCGCTCGGCCGTGACGGGGTGGGTGCGCAGGTAGGCGGTGGTGTCGCCACCTTCGTTGAAGCGGTTCTGCTTCTGCAGGCGCCCGAAGAAGGTGGGCGCGCCGTTGACATCGAAGCCTGCCTCGCGCATGACCTGCAGGCCAATGCGGTCGGCTTCACGCTCGGCGTCCCGCGAAAAGGACAGCATGGCGCTGGTGGCCAGCGACGAGCCCAACGCCATGGTGCCGACACCAGCTTCGGGATTATTGCGAATGGCCAGCAACCCCACTACAAGGCCAGCCATATCCAGCATGCGGGCCTGTTTCCCCCTCTTCAGCATGCGGGCAATGTGATGCTGGGTGACGTGGCCCATTTCGTGGCCCATCACGCTGGCCAGCTCGGATTCACTGCCGGCGGCGGCCAGCAGGCCAGTGTGCACGCCGATGTGCCCACCCGGCAGGGCAAAGGCGTTGATGCTGGGGTCGCGGACGATGAAGAATTCGAAGGGCTGGCCGCGTGCCGGCGCCGTGCCGGTGAGGCGGCCGCCGAAGCGGTTGATGAAGTCGGTGAGTTCGGCATCGTCGTAGACGCTGCCGTCGGCGCGCAGTTCGCGCATGACCGAGTCGCCCAGTTTGCGTTCGGCAGTGGCGGAGAGTTCGTCACCGTCGGCCGAACCCAGATCAGGCAGGCGTTCGATCTGGGCCCAGGCACCGGTGGGACCCAAAATAACCAGCAGGGAGGCGGTCAGCAGGGCCCCCAGGTGACGGCGCCAGCGACGCCGGGCCGCAGGCCCCGCAGCCTGCAGGGGCAGCGGGACGTGACTGGCTGGCTTGGACGGCCTCATCGGGAACCTCTCTGGCAAATGCGGGTTACAGGAGAACGGTTGGGGCGCGCTGCCGGCCGACACCGCCCCATCCTGCTATGATGGCACGATGAATGATCTGACGCATTTCGACGCACAGGGCCAGGCCCACATGGTGGATGTGGGCGACAAGGCCGAAACCCGCCGCGTGGCCGTGGCCGAGGGATGGATTCGCATGCAGCCGGGCACGCTGGCCCGCATCCGGCAGGGTACCGCGGCCAAGGGGGACGTGCTGGGCGTGGCCCGACTGGCGGCCATCATGGCCGCCAAGCGTACGGCCGACCTGATCCCGCTCTGCCACCCCATTGCGCTGTCACGGGTGGCGGCCGACTTTGCCCTGGACGAGGCCGGCAGCCGGGTACGCTGCGAGGTGCGCACCGAATGCACGGGCCGCACCGGCGTGGAAATGGAAGCCCTGACTGCCGTGCAGGTGGGGCTGCTCACCATCTACGACATGTGCAAGGCGGTTGACCGGGGCATGGTGATGGAAGGGGTGCGGCTGCTGGAAAAACACGGCGGCAAGTCGGATTACCGGGCAAACGGTCAGGCCGGTTGACCGAGACGGCGGAGCCGCAGAATCCGGCGCTGAACGCAGACCGATCAAGCTGGACGCGCACCGCTCAGAACAGCATCGTCGCCAGCCCCAGGAAGATCATGAAGCCCAGGCCGTCGGTGGAGAAGGTCAGCAGCACGGAGGATCCCAGTGCCGGGTCACGGCCCAGCCGGTCGAGCGCGAAGGGCACGATCACGCCCAGCAGCGCACCGATCAGCAGGTTGAGCAGAATGGCCACCGCCATGGCCACGCCCAGCAGGGTGGCGGCCTTGCTGTCGTGATACAGCGCCCAGGTGGCACAACCGGCCACCAGCCCCCAGACCACGCCGTTGAGCAGGGCCACGGTGAGTTCCTTGCGCAGCAGGCGGCCGAAGTTGCTGCCGGTGATCTGTCCCTGCGCCAGTGAGCGAATCATCAGCGCCATGGTCTGGTTGCCGGAGTTGCCGGCCAGACCGGCCACGATGGGCATGAGGGTGGCCAGTGCCACCACCTTCTCGATGGTGCCATCGAAAATACCGATGACGCGCGAGGCGAGAAAGGCCGTCACCAGATTGACGGCCAGCCACAGCCAGCGGTTGCGGGCCGACTGCCAGACGGAACCGAACAGGTCTTCCTCGTCGCGCAGACCGGCCTGATTGAGGGCATCGGCGTCGCTTTCCTCGCGGATCACGTCCACCACCTCGTCGATGGTGAGACGCCCGATCAGCTTGTGGTGCGGGTCCACCACCGGGGCGGAAATCAGGTCATAGCGCTCGAAGGCCTGGGCGGCCTCGCCCACTTCGTCGTCGGCATCGAGCGAGAGCACGTCACGGTGCATGACGGCCGACACTTCGGTGTCGGGCTCGTTGATCAGCACCTGTTCGATGGACAGGCTGCCCATCAGGATGCCGTTGCGATCCACCACGAACACCTGATCGGTGTGCTGCGGCAGTTCGTCGAAGCGGCGCAGATAGCGCAGCACCACTTCCAGCGTCACGTCCTCGCGCACACGCACGAATTCGAAGTCCATGCGCGCGCCCACCGAATCGTCGGGGTACGACATGGCGGTGCGAAGCTGTTCGCGCTCTTCGGGCGTCAGCTCGTGCTGGACCTTTTCCACCACGGCGGGCGGCAGGTGCTCAGCCAGATCGGCCACGTCGTCGGCGTCGAGGTCCTTGACGGCGGCCACCAGCTCGGCCTCGGTCATCGAGTCGATCAGGGCCTCGCGCACCGGCTCGGACACTTCCAGCAGCACGGCGCCATCGACTTCACGCTTGACCGAATCCCAGACCAGACGGCGTTCGTCCGGCGGCAGGGCCTCCAGCACATAGGCGATGTCGGCCGCGTGCAGGCTGGCCAGGCGCTCGCGCAGCTGGGTCAGGTAGATGTTGCCCTCGGGTTCGCGGACGGGCTCGTCAGCATCCGCGGTGTCGTCCGTGCCGGCTTCTGCGCCGGCACCGGCACCTGCACCGCTGCCTGCGCCGGCATCGGCTGCCGTGCTGCCGGCCATACCCGCGCCGGACTGTTCCCTGGCGCTCTCGCCGGTGCCTGATGTGCCATCGGCCGCCTCCCCGCTCTGCTGGCGGTCTGCGTGGGCGCCGGTCTGCGCATCCGTTTCACGCGCATCCCCATCGTCCCGGTTGCCGATGGTCCCGTCATCCCGGCTGCCGGTTTTGCCGTCGGCCCGGTTTTCGTCCCTGCTGCCGGTCTTTCCATCGGCCCTGCCCTCGCCCTTGCGTTTGGCGGGAGGCTGCTGCTGGACGGACTCGGGGTAGTAGCGCGCCGTGTCGAGCGCGAAGGCGTAGCGCTCGAGCAGCAGCTGTACTTCGGCCAGGGCGTGCTGGGCCTCTTCGGCGTCACGCGGCACCACATTGACCTGCGGGGCCGGCACGGGCGGTTCGGGTTCGGCAGCCGCGGTTGCAGGCTCGCTGGACGAAGCCGGCTCATCGCCGGCTGGGCCGACGGTGGGCGCCGGGCTGGCCGCAATGACACCATTGCCAGCATCACCCCCTTCGGTCCCGGCAGGAGACCCCTGCCCGTCAGCCGCGGACGGGCCAGCAGGCGCCGGGCTGGCTACCGCGCCCGTCCCCTCTTCAGCCGGAGAAGAGGACGCGGCATCTGCGCCTGCCTGTGCGGCAATGGCGGCCACGGCCGCCACGGCCAGATCGGGTACGACATCGCCCTTCACGGCATCCGGCGTATGCCCAGCCACCTCGTGAGCGGCCGGCGTGTGTGCAGAAGCCGCAGGAGCGTCCGGCGTGTGTCCAACCGCCTCGGGTGCGGCCGGTATGTGCCCGGCCGCGTCAGGAACAGCCGGCACACCCGCAGGCTGTTCGGCAGCCACGGCGGGTTGCGCATCGGTGCGCGGCCCGGTTTCGGCAGAATCTGGCAACGAGGCAGCGGCCGGCCGCGGATCGACGGGTGACGTGTTCATGGTGCGCACTCGCACGGACGGGCCCACGCCGCTGGCCACGGACAGGCAGCCGGCATGGGGGCAGATGAAGGGGAATGCTGGGCGACAAAAGGCACGCGGCCCGGGCAGCACCGGCCCGGTGAGCGGCCCCCGGCGCTACCGGGGCGGCCCGCTCAAAGGGGGTTTCGCGGAGGCGAAGAATCCATGACACGCTCCGGCCCGGCGGGCCGGTTTCTGCGGGAAGGCGCCGCAGGAAGTGCACCGGTGCCGGCAGGGCCGGCAAGGCGAAAACGGACATGGCGTATTGCGCGCGGGGCGATGGTAGCGCATTGGGCGCGCGGCTGCATGGGTGTATCTGAAAAATGGAATGCCCGCCCTGTCTGCCAGGCAGTTTTACCCCGGCGCGTGCCCTTGCAGCATGGCCAGCACCGGGGCCATATCGGGCATCACGCCACGCCAGATGCGAAAACTCTCGGCGGCCTGCCCCACCAGCATACCCAGACCATCGCTGTGCTGCGGCACGCCGGCAGCGGCGGCCTGCTGCAGAAAGGGTGTCGGGTCTTTGGCGTAGATGCAGTCGTAGGCCAGACGGCAGCCGGCAAACAGCGCGGGATTCAGGGCCGGACCATCGCCATGCAGGCCGGCGGAGGTGGCGTTGATCAGCACGTCGGCCACGGGCGCATCCGCCAGCGCCACGGCTTCGATGCGGCAGGCTGGCACACCTGCGCCCGTTGCACCCAGGGGCAGGGCTGCCAGACAGGCATTCACATCATCGGCCAGCTGCTGCGCGCGGGCCACCGTACGGTTGGCCACCACCAGCTGGGACACACCGGCCTGCAGCAGCGGCAGCATCAGGCCCCGGGCTGCGCCACCGGCCCCCAGCACGGTCACGCGCAGACCCGCCAGCGAAACGCCCAGTCGCAGCTGGATGTCGTTGACGAGCCCTGCACCATCGGTGTTGTCGGCCATGATCTGCCCGTCCACGAAGCTCAGCGTGTTGGCAGCGCCCGCCACCCCGGCCCGCGGGCTGCGCACATCGGCCAGCCGGAAGGCAGCCTCCTTGAAGGGCAGCGTGACGTTGGCCCCCTTGCCGCCCTCCTCCAGAAAGAAATGGCGCATGGCTGCTTCAAAGGCATCCGCCGGTTCGGTGTCGATCAGCCGGCGCTCGTAGCGGATGTGCTGCCCGGTCTGGGCGGCAAAGGCGGCGTGGATTTCGGGCGAGCGGCTGTGGGCGATGGGGTTGCCGACGACGAGATAGCGGTCGGGGGCGGCAGTGCCGGGGCTGGCAGCGGCTGCGTCGGCAGTGGCGGCTGCGGCAGCATTGGCATTGGCGGTGGCAGCAACCGCAGCAGCAGAGGGGACTGCAGGCGTGGCGGTCAAGGGGGCAGAATGCGTCATGAACGGAGCCTCATGGCCGGTAACCGGCACCCCGCATGTGCGGTACCGGCATGAAAAACGGCGCCACCATGGCGCCGTTTTTCATTGTGCCAGAGCCCGAAGGGATCTGCCCGAACTCACCGCGCACACGCTGCCCCTGCGACCTGTCATGGACCCGCGCATTTTCGTGCCGGCCCCGGCCAGAAACCGGAGATGCCCGTGCAGGCCCCACTCACTTGCTCTGTTTGGCCGACGCGGTCTGCAGGCTGCCGTTGGTGAAGGTCCAGGTGCGGACGATCTGCAGGATATCGCCGTCCTTGCGCATGTCGGCGGTGAATGCGTCGTACGGGGCGCCGGCCAGCACGATTTCCTTCACCTTGCGGTTGAGCACGTCGAAGCGGGATTTCTTGTTGATCAGCACGTCCACCACATTGCCATATTTGTCCAGCTCGACGGTGACGGTGAGTGCATCGTACATCTTGCCGCGCGCCTCTTCGGGGAAGCGCTCGGTGCCGATTTTTTCGATGCGGTCAGCCCAGGCATTCACGTAGCGGGCATAGTTGACGCCGGTGGCGTTCACGCCGTAGGTGAGGCGCTTGGGGCGCTTGGCGTAGTCTTCCAACTGGCGGTCGATCTGCGCCTGCATGCGGGCAATCTGCTGCTTCAGCGCCTCCTGCTCGCTGCGGTCGGCCGTCTTGGCGTCGGGCTGCGGTCTGCTCTGCGGCGTGGATTCGTTGTCGTTGTTCAGCGCCAGCAGTCGCTGCTGCTCGGCCTCCAGCTGCTGGATGCGCGCCTGCTGCGCCTGCAGGGTGTCGCCGTCGCGGTTCTGCGCCGAGGCGGGCAGCGGCGACCGGGCACGACCCTTGTCGTGGTCGCCGCCGGCCTCGCTGTTGACCTGGGCCAGCACCTCGGCTTTCACCGGCTTGGCCTGGGTGGAGGCGTTGAGCAGCACCACTTCCAGCTGCGATTCGGCAGGCAGGAAGCGGTTCGGGTCGGCCGCGGTGAAGCGGACCGCCAGCATGGCACCGTGCACGATCAGCGATGCAACGATGCCGACCGTGAGCGGGTCCATCCGGTTGAGGGCACGAAACCATGGCGTAGCAGCAGCGGCCATTTGGGCAAATCACTCCGTATCGATCGAATCCACGGCAGGCTGCGGGGAACCGGCGTCCGGACCGGGGGCCGCCTCGGCCCCGACGGGGTCGGAGTCGTGCGGATCGGCCAGCAGCCGGACGGCACGCGCCTGGACGGTGAGGTCCAGTTCGTCCCATTCCAGCAGGTCTACCAGCAGGGGCTGGCCGGCACTCATCGGCGGCAGGCCCGTAACCTGGAAATACAGCGGGGCGTCGGCCAGTCGCACGGTCTCGTCGCGGATGGCCACGGCCTGGAAACGTTTTTCGGGCTGCTGCGCCACCCAGCGCAGGCACCAGTAACGCTCCATTGTCTGCTGATATTCGCCCACCGTGCCATAGCGTGCCTCGAAAGCAGACACGATGGCATAGAGGGATGTGTCATTCATGGTGAAAGGCGGCACTTCCGCCTCCAGCACCGCCACCAGCTGCATCTGGTTGATGAGGTCCACGTAGCGGCGCAGCGGCGAGGTGCTCCATGCATACTGCGGCACGCCCAAGCCCTGGTGGATGGCGGGGTGGGTGGACATCTTCACGCGGCCGAAATTCTGCGAGCGGTACAGGCCCGAGACGGCATGGTCGGCCAGCAGCCGGCCCCAGCGCGAGTTGGCCAGAATGGCCATCTCGGCCACGATGCGGTCGAAGGGCGCGTCGCGGCGGCGCGGAATGATGTCGACGTGCTCGCCGTCGATGCGGAAGGTGAAGTCGGTGCGCGAGCGCTGCTCGGGCCGGCCACGCACCCGGTCACGCTCGGCCGACAGCACCAGCGTGAAGCGCCACAGCAGGCGGAAGGCATCGGCAAAGGGCAGCCCTGCCAGCGGATCGGGCTCGCCGGGCGCCGGCCGGGCCTCGAGCTGGGCCTCGGTGTCGAAGGGTTCCAGCTCGTCGTGGCGGATGTTGCGCGCCACGCGGATGCGGTCCACCTGGCTGAACTCGTTGGCGATCTGCAGCGTCTCGACGTTGATGTCCAGATACAGCGACAGCGCCGGCCGCACCGTGCCCTCGTCCAGCGAAAAGCTGCGCACCACGCTTTCGGGCAGCATGGTGATCTTGGCGCCGGGGCTGTAGACGGTGGTCATGCGCTCGCGCGCCACCTGGTCCACGGCATCGGCCGTGTGGATGCCCAGCGCCGGGGCGGCAATGTGCACGCCGATGCGTGCCAGGCCATCGTCGAGCCACTGCACCGACAGGCAGTCGTCGATTTCGGTGGTGCTGGAATCGTCGATGGAAAAGGCTTCGACCGGGCTTTCGGGCAGATGGTCCAGCGCGGGCGGCTGGAACTGGGCCAGCGCCGCCGGAAACCCCGTACCGCCGGGAAAATGCGAACGCAGAAAGCGCTGTTCGTGCACGGCCCGCGCACCGGGCAGCGCCCCCACCTTCAGCAGCAGGCGCTCGGGCGACAGGCCGGTCTGCTGGCAGGCCAGATCGAGCGCGCGCCAGGCCACCGACTGCTTGTCGGCCCCCACGAGCAGGTCGGGCACGTGCGCGGCAATGACGGGCGGCAGCCGGCCGGCCTCGAGATCGGCAGCCAGCTGGCGGATTTCCTCCTCCTGCAGGCGCTTGCGTTCGATGGCGGCAAGCGCGGCCTTCAGCGTGTCGGGCTGCGCGGGGCGATAGCGGCCACGACCCTTGCGGTAGAAATACACCGGCATGCCATGCAGGCGCATCAGCATGGCGGTCTGCTGCACGACGGAGGGTTTTTCGCCGTAATACTCGTCCACCAGCAGCTGGTAGTCGAATTCTTCCTGCGGGGCCACTTCCCACAGAAAATCGATGTCGATGTTCTCGGCTTCCTGCAGGGCCTCGGCCAGCATCTCGGCCGGGCCGGGCGCGTCGAAGCGCAGCATCACATTGCTCTGCTTGACCTTGACGCGCTTGCCGGTGGGCAGCTCCACCTGCAGGCTGGCGCCGGCGTCTTGCAGAATGGTGCCCGTCTTGAACTGACCGGCCTCCTCGAATAGCAGATGGTGTTGACTCATTGACGGGAATGTTGGGGGCGGTCCGCGCCTGGCCGCCGCAGAGGAATCTGCGACGTGCGCGGGGTGCTGCTGCGCCGTTGCATGGCAGAGCGCGTGACGGACTCGTTCGTCCCCGCGCTCCGGACAGGCGAACCATTATACGGGCCGCCCCAAGCGGGAACCGAACGGCCTGCAACCCCCTTTTCGGGCGCTTTCTGCAGGGCCGGACCGGCGCCCGGTCCCACGGGTCTGACAGGCAACGGCAGGCGGCTCTCCCTTTCCCGGTGAGGGCCGGAAAGTGATGATCGCCGTGCCCGCGCGTCCCGTGGTCGCAACGCCGACGAACGGCGCCGCACTGCGGATGGGTTACGGGGCTGTCTGGCGGGGCAGACAGGAAGCCACAGAGGACGAATCAGCGTGTATCCAGCATCATCGCCCCTGCAACCCCGCCAGCAGCCGACTGTGGATGCCGCCGAAGCCGCCGTTGCTCATCACCAGAATCTGGTCACCCGGGCGGGCTGCCGCCAGAATGGCCGCTTCCAGTTCGGGCATGGTCCGGAACACCCTTGCCCGGTCACCCAGGGGCGCCAGCACCGATTCGGCATCCCAGTCCACGCCGCCGGCGTAACAGAAGACCCGATCGGCATCCTGCAGGCTGCCGGGCAGCAGGTCCTTCATGGTGCCGGTACGCATGGTGTTGGAGCGGGGCTCCAGCACGGCCAGCAGGCGGCCTGTGGCGGGTGCCGACGCCTGCATGCGTGCCCGCAACCCGGCGATGGTGGTGGCGATGGCGGTGGGATGGTGGGCAAAATCGTCGATGACGGTCACGCCGTTGACCGTGCCGCGCACCTCCAGCCGGCGACGCACGCCCTGGAAGCGGGCCAGCGCCGCGATGGATTCGGCCGGCGTGATGCCGATGTGTTCGGCCGCCGCAATGGCCGCAAGCGCATTGGCCCGGTTGTGGGCGCCGGCCAGCGGCAGGCGCACCGTGCCGAGATTGTCATCGCCCCGCATCAGCGTGAAAACGGTGGCATCGGCCTCTTCCCGCACATCCGCCGCATGCCAGCCGCGGACGCCCAGCGTTTCCTGCCCGCTCCAGCAGCCGCGGTCGATGACGCGCTGCAGGGCATCCGAATCGTCCGGCCAGATGATGCGCCCCTCACCGGGCACGGTACGCACCAGATGGTGAAACTGGGTCTCGATGGCCGCCAGATCGGGGAAGATGTCGGCGTGATCGTATTCGAGGTTGTTCAGGATGGCCGTGCGCGGGCGGTAGTGCACGAACTTGGAACGCTTGTCGAAAAAGGCGGTGTCGTACTCGTCGGCCTCGATCACGAAGTACGGCTTGCGCCCCAGCCGCGCCGATACCGGAAAGTTGCCCGGCACCCCGCCGATCAGAAAGCCCGGCTCTCGCCCGGCCGCTTCCAGAATCCATGCCAGCAGTGAGGCCGTGGTGGTCTTGCCGTGCGTGCCGGCCACGCCCAGCACCCAGCGCCCGGCCAGCACCTGCTCGGCCAGCCACTGCGGCCCCGACACATAGGGCAGCCCCTGGTTGAGAATGGCCTCCATCAGCGGATTGCCGCGCCGGACCACGTTGCCGATGACGAAGACATCGGGCCTGAGCGACAGCTGCTCCGGATCCCAGCCCTCGATGAGATCGATGCCCAGCGCACGCAGCTGGTCGCTCATGGGGGGGTAGACGTTGGCATCGCAGCCGGTGACGCGAAAACCGGCCTCGCGGGCGATGGCGGCCACGCCCCCCATGAAGGTGCCGCAGATTCCGAGAATATGGATGTGCATGTACTGCCCTGCTGTGTTGGTGTGCGGCGGGTCATCGCCACAGGTAGTGTGAGCGAACCGGGCCATGGGGCCGACCAGGCCGTTCATGCCCCATACGGGCGCACCCGGAGGCGTTATTCGCGGGGATGGACCGGCCCATGACACGCACGGGTGCATGCAGCCATTCTAGAGCGTGTCATGAGCCTGTTCGCCCCTGCGCAGGTTGTGCCGCCCGGCCGCCGTTGCGGGCCGCCGGGCGGCAGGCGGGTTGTGCGGCGCACGACAGCGATCCGCTCCAGACAGGCCACCCGCTGCAAAAAACAAAGCTGCACCCCAGTGAACAGAAGTACCGCCGGCCAGGTAGACCACACGCCCGAAATCCCCGGTAAACTTGTTGCGGGATGTGCACGTTGACCTCAAGATGACTGAACCCCTCGCCCCCCTGCCCGGGGATGCCCACGACGATCTGCGCGCCGAGGTGGCCGACCAGGCCGCCCGGCTGATTGCCGACAGCGCGCTGGATTACCAGAGCGCCAAACAGAAGGCGCTGCGCCGGGCCTTTGGCAACACCACGCCCCCGTCCGGGCTGGTGCCCACCAATGAAGAAATCGACCGGGCGCTGCGCGAGCATCTGGACCTGTTCGACCCGGGGCACGCCGCGCGGGTGCAGCAATACCGCGAGGCGGGGCTGGTCTGGCTGGAACGGCTGGCCGACCATCACCCCTATCTGGCCGGGGCCGCCTGGAAGGGTGTGGTGGCCGAACACGCCGTGCTGCACATCCAGTGCTTCACCGACGAGGCCAAGGAGCTGGAAATCCAGCTGCTGGATGCCGGCATCGATTACGACGTGGTCGAGGTCTCCCACTTCTCCGGCCGGGGTGGCGACGTACCCGCCCTGGTCTTTCACGACCGCGACGGCCTGCCGGTGATGATCTCGCTGTACGGCCACGACGACCTGCGGGGCGCGCTGCGGGGCACCCAGGGCAGCGAACGCGGCGACCTGGCGGGGCTGCGACGGCTGCTGTCCGAACCGGCTCCCGTGCCCCTGACGGAGGCTGACCCCGCCGGCGATGCCGCCCGCCACCGTGCCGACGAGCTGGATGAAATGTCGGGACTGGCGGCAAACATCTTCAGGTGACCCCCTGAGCCAGACGAATCCGCTGACGAAAGACCATGGCGGGCACTGCTCCGCATCCCGGCCTTTCACCCTTCCGGAAGAACGACCGGGCCGGCGCAGCCACGTTTTCCCTGACGCCTGCCTGCCTCACCCCTGAAACGAGACTGTCCGATGAACCATTCCCTGCTTTCCGTTTCCGCCCGCGCCTCCGACACGAAGCATGCCATCCCCGGCAGCCAGACCCACACTGGCCACGCCCACCGCGTCGCATCTACCGCCCGCCCCATGCAAGCCCGCCACCTCCTGCCAGCGCTGATGCTGGCCGCCCTGCTGCCCCTCTCGGCCCAGGCAGCCCAGCCGGGCGTATCAGCACCAGCCACTACGCAGGGCACTGCCCCGAGCGCCCCCGTGCAGCTCGCCCAGGCCACCACCACACCGGCCACGGCACAGAAACCCGCCACCCAGGCCGCCGCCTCCGACCAGGCCCCGCTCGACACGCTGGCCAGCCTGAACCTGCCCGTCTTCGGCGGCAAGACGCTGGACATCGAGGCCCTGAAGGGCAAGCCGGTAGTGATCAACTTCTGGGCCACCTGGTGCCCGCCGTGCATCCGCGAGATGCCGGACCTGGCCAACCTGGCCCGCGAGCTGGGTGACGATGCCACCATCATCGGCATTGCCGCCGACTCCGGGCCCCACGTGCAGAAGTTCACCGAAAAGACGCCCGGCATCGATTTCCCCCTGCTGATGGCCGGTTACAAGGCCCTGAACCTGTCAAAACAGTGGGGCAACGAGAAGGGCGGCCTGCCCTTTACCGTGGTGCTGGATGCACAGGGCCAGATTCACTGGCGCCACAGCGGTGCACTGGATATCGAAGCGCTCCGTTCAATGCTAAAATCCGGCGATCTGCATTGAGCGCGCACGATCTTGAACGCATCTGGCCAGAAAAAGGGGCTGCTCGTCATCCATGGCCCCAACCTGAACCTGCTCGGCACCCGGGAGCCCGAGGTCTACGGCCGCACCACGCTGGCCGACATCGACGCGCACCTGGCCGCCATCGCCCGTCAGCATGACGTGCCGCTGGCGCATTTCCAGAGCAACCACGAGGGCGCCCTGGTCGACCGCATCCAGGCCGCCCGCACCGACGGCACCGCGTTCATCATCATCAACCCGGCCGCCTATACACACACCAGCGTGGCCCTGCGCGACGCCCTGGCTGCCGTGGCCCTCCCCTTCGTGGAAGTGCACCTGTCCAACGTGCACCGGCGCGAGTCCTTCCGCCACCACTCGTATTTCTCCGATCTCGCCGTGGCCACCGTCGTGGGCATGGGCGCGTTCGGCTATGAAGCCGCGCTACGATACGCGCTGCGCGAACTTGGTGTTGCACCGCCGGCATCGGCCAGCCACTGACCCCGTCCACCGGCACCCCTCAGACACAACCAGGCCAGACGGCCCTACTTTACTCATCAGGAATCCCCAGCATGGATTTGCGCAAACTGAAAACCCTGATCGATCTCGTTGCCGAGTCCAGCATTTCGGAACTCGAAATCACCGAGGCCGAAGGCCGGGTGCGCATCGTCAAGGCGCCGCCGCCGTCGGCCGCCCAGGCCCCCGTCGCCCAGGTCGTGCAGATTCCGGCCAGCCAGGCCGCCGTGGCCGCCC
>ERZ773043.374-NODE-374-length-26041-cov-43.711729_pt1 | contig 26041 bp, 24 predicted proteins | sample MGYA00580636_ERZ773043 | MGnify/ENA primary metagenome ERZ773043 (study PRJEB29015, sample SAMEA2737992) | human oral metagenome | biome: human oral; feature: human-associated habitat; material: dental | place: China | collected 2065 ...
TCTTATAATTTTAGATTATTCATAGCAGTAATTCTGCAAGGAATAGTTTCGGGTTTATCTGGTATTTTTCTCCATTATCTATTAGAGATGGTGGAGGAGCTAGCTTTTGGTCAGTCAGAGCATCATAGTGGATTTTTGACAGATGGAGTTTCCTCCTCACGTATAGGACTAAGTTTAATGATCGTGGGTCTTGGCTCATCCTTGGTCTGGTATTTCTTGCAAAAAGGGTCGAAGATTTATTCCATCAAAGCTCAGATGAAGGATGAGACTTCACAATACAAGCTTCATTTTCTAAAACAGCTATTTCATTCAATTTGGCAGATCATTGCAGTTGGAGGGGGAGCACCCATTGGTAAAGAAGCTGCACCACGAGAGATTGGGACTCTGTTTGCAGGACCAATTGGAAATATATGTATACTGTCTATGAAGGATCGTATTTTTCTCCTTGCTTGTGGTGCTGGTGCTGGTTTAGCGGCTGTTTATCAGGTTCCATTAACAAGTGTCTTCTTTGTTTTTGAAACCCTAGGAATTGCTCCATCTATTAAACGATTTGTCTTAGTCGGTTTGACTACCTATGTCTCAACCTATATAGCAGGCTGGGTTATTTCAGATCAGGCTCTCTACCAGATTCCAGCTATCACATGGTCATTAAAGGAAATATGGATTATTCCCTTATTACTTCTTTTCTTAACCCCACTAGCTTGGCTTTTTGGTCGCTTAAGTAAGGCAGCGTCTTCAAACAGAATAAAAGATAAACGAATACTTCTCACATTGCCCTCAGCTTTTCTTTTTCTTGTTGGTCTTGCAAGTTCCTTTCCACATCTACTTGGCAATGGACGCATGATGGCTCAGGAAATTTTAAATGGCAGCAGTGGCCAAACAGTGCTTCTCATGTTTTTCCTAAAAGCAGTGGTCGTTCTTATTATCCTTTGGGCAGGGGCCTATGGTGGTACTCTTACGCCATCTTTTGCCTTGGGGATGGCTGGAGCTGGTCTCTTGGGCATGATTCTAGGTTTGGACAGTCAGCCAACCGTTTTACTTTTGGGCTCTGTTTGCTTTTTATCTGTGACCTTGAGGGCACCCTTTTCTGCAACTGGATTAGTAATAGGTTTCACTGGGATAGGTTTAGATTCTCTTCCGTATCTCTTAGTAACAGCTGTTTTAGCCTATGAATTTGCAAAAATGTTAGACCGCTTTCCTTGGACTAGCATACTGTGTCAGGAGTCAAAGAATAAAGTAATTAGGTAGGGATCGTCTGTTTCTTCTAGTCAATGATTTGATTTAAAAGATTAAAAAAACTCTCAATTTATTTATAACTGTTTTAAATAAAAATGAAGTAGTCTTATTGGAATCTTGATTGAATCCGATTTTTCCTAGCTATGAAATATAAAAATAAAAAAAAGAAAGGTAGAGCGTGTGTTTTGATTTGAACACGAGCGGAAAACTTTTTTAAAAACTCAGAAGAGAAGTGGAGTTCAGGGTTGAATTGAATCCGGGCTAATCTTCTCAATATCATCAAAATTAAGAAAGAAAGGAATTGAACCCACCCTAAAAGCAGTGGGAAAAAGATAGTTGGTCTAGCGAGCATCGCTCACTGCACCCAACTCCTATTTTCCCTTTGCTTTTTGACGGGTTTGGTATCTTATATTATGTCTATCCATATTGCTGCTAAGCAGGGTGAAATTGCTGATAAAATTCTCTTGCCAGGCGATCCGCTTCGTGCTAAGTTTATTGCGGAGAATTTCCTAGAAGATGCCGTTTGCTTTAACGAAGTGCGGAACATGTTTGGTTACACTGGTACTTACAAGGGTCAGCGGGTTTCTGTTATGGGGACTGGAATGGGAATGCCCTCAATCTCTATCTATGCGCGTGAGCTGATTGTTGACTACGGTGTGAAAAAGCTGATTCGTGTGGGAACGGCTGGTTCGCTCAATGCAGATGTTCACGTTCGTGAATTGGTTCTGGCTCAAGCGGCTGCGACCAACTCAAACATTATCCGTAATGACTGGCCTCAGTATGATTTCCCGCAGATTGCCAGCTTTGATTTGCTGGACAAGGCTTATCATATTGCTAAAGACTTAGGCATGACAACCCATGTTGGAAATGTTTTGTCGTCAGATGTTTTCTATTCGAACTATTTTGAGAAAAATATCGAGCTGGGCAAATGGGGCGTAAAAGCTGTTGAAATGGAAGCGGCAGCCCTTTACTATCTGGCTGCCCAGCACCAAGTAGATGCTCTGGCTATCATGACCATTTCTGATAGTTTGGTCAATCCTGACGAAGATACGACAGCAGAGGAACGCCAAAACACCTTCACCGATATGATGAAGGTTGGTCTGGAAACCTTGATTGATTAAGCATGAATCTAGATTTAAAAGAGGAAATTCTCTTTGCGATTTCCCGTTATGACTATGCTTATGCCTATAAACTGGCGCAGAAGTTGATGGGAAGTTCCTCGATTGTAACTAGCCTGTTGGCTATTCTGGCAGAGCGCAGAGAGCTCAATATTCTGCCAGCCATGGATGAAGAGTTGAAGACTGCCTTGCAGACGCAAAGCGGTTTTCAGCTTTTTTGTCATACCGATTTGGCTGACGAGCAGTTGGCCAACTATCTCTATGATTTGGAAGCCAAGCTGCGCAATGAGCAGATTATTGATTTCGTTCGAGCGGTCAGCCCAGCGATTTATCGGATTTTCATGCGCTTGATCAAGCTGGAAATTCCTGATATTGAGCATTTTATCCATAATTCTCGTGAAGCCAGCTATGACCGTTGGAAGTTTGAACGGATGCGGGAGTCAGACTATACTGTTTTGCAGCTTTTCCATGCAGAGAGCACGGTCAATTCATCCAGTCTGACAGAGCTGATTTTGCATTTGGATCTGCCGGAGTCTGTCAAGGAAGAGGTCAGACAGCTGCGGGAATTGGAGAAGTCAGTCCGAAATCCGCTGGCTCATCTGATTAAGCCCTTTGATGAGGAAGAATTATATCGGACAACGGGCTTTTCGTCCCAGCATTTTATGGATATTTTGGTGGACTTGGCGCGCTTCACAGGGATTGTCTACGATCGGGAACATTTTTATTTTGATGAGGCAAATCGCTTGGTTAGAGTTTTACTGACAGGAGAGGAAGATGGATAAAATAGAACAGTTGCAAGACATGATTGACCAAAGTCAGCATATCGTCTTTTTCGGTGGGGCGGGTGTCTCGACCGAGTCCAATATCCCTGACTTTCGCAGTTCGGATGGGATTTACAGTGTCAAGCTGGGTCGGCATTTCACGGCAGAGCAGCTAGTTTCACATACCATGTTTGAGCGCTATCCGCAGGAGTTTTTCGACTTTTACAAGAAATACCTACTCTATCCAGATGCCAAGCCCAATGCAGCTCACGCCTATCTGGCCCATCTGGAGAAGGCCGGCAAGCTAAAAGCTGTGGTGACGCAAAATATTGATAGCCTGCACGAAATGGCTGGTTCAAAAAATGTCCTCAAATTGCACGGCAGTGCGGATAGAAATTTCTGTCTAGACTGTCAGCGATTTTATGATTTGGAGGCATTTCTAGCTCTGCCTGGGACGGTGCCTTACTGCCCTGCCTGCGGCGGCATGATCAAGCCCGATGTGACCCTCTATGAAGAGCCCTTGAATATGGAGACTTTCCAGCAAGCTGCGCAGGCCATTCATCAAGCCGACCTGCTCATCATCGGGGGCACCTCCTTGGTGGTCTATCCCGCAGCCAGTCTCATCCAGTACTTTGCTGGTAAGCATCTGGTCGTTATCAACAAGACCAGCATTCCACAGGATAAGCAAGCCGACCTCGTCATCGAAGGAAAGATTGGGGAAGTTTTGGGCAAATTACGCCAATAAAAGAACACCTGAAAGGAGTAGAGGACTGCTTTCAGGTGGTTTTTTATTGAATGTTCTCTCATTAGGAAGTCTATAATAATGATGGTGATTATGATATAATGAAATTAATTTCCTAGGAGGTGAGGAGTTGAAAAAGGTAAAAAAAGTGAAGCGTAAAATTCCACTTACTATTAAAGTTTTAGTTTGTTTTGCTATTGGACTTTATATTTTGCTTCGATATTATGTTGCTCCTGGCTTATTTGATAGCAAAAATCAATACATCAAAGTATATAATTATCAAACTAGTTCGATAAAAGCTAGACAGTCAACCATAAAAGAAATAAATCTAGAATTTATTTATGAGAAAGAGGCTGAAGTTCCTGAGGGACTAACTTGGTCAGAAATGACTTTGACAAATGCTGATCGCTATTATGAAAGTAGGGTCATTTTGAATGCTAAATTGGATGATGGGACAAGTGTTTGGATTCCGCTAAAAAAATTTTCTGAAACGGGTCCAGCTTTTAGCGATAAATTTTACATTGATGATGAACTTTTTCTAGACATGATCCAAAGATTTCCAGGCTTAAATAAGGCATATATGTCTGGTTATAGGCTCGTCTTTCTCTCTGGGATGCTATATACTGGGGATACATTATACCAAATTCCAAAAGCGTCCGATGTAACTCGTTTTGACCTCAAAAATCCTAGAACAGGTAAGTTACAGACCTATTATGAGTATGGAAATCCTCCAGGAAAAACAATATTTCCGATTTATTTGAAAGTTGAAAGAAGAGCGAATCAGGACGGATTGCAAGAATTTTATGATGATTATAACACCAGTAGTCTTGGTTATTGGGATAAGAGCTCTGACATCCCTAGAAAAATGCTTAGTCATGATTTTACTTTTCTATATGCTAAATGGTATTATTCCGATGCTTTAACTAATCTTCCTGTGAGTGTCAAACTGACGGGTTCAAAATTTAAAATCTCTGTTACAAGGACTCAACTACTGGATTATGGTTATGGTAAAGTAAAAGTACGAAAGGCGACCAAGTTATATTCAGAAGAAAATAAAGACGAATACATCAAAGAAGTTCTAGGCGATCTTGATACTTTTGTAAAATCCAATGATGACGCTTTAACAAAAAGATATAAAAATAAAAAATAAGCTATCATTTTATGAAATTAATTTCCCAGGAGGTGAGTATGAAGAAGTTGAAGATTAAGAAGAAATATATCTTTCTCGCTTTAGTTAGTTTGTTTATTGGCTATATTGGTCTTCGATATTATATCAGGCCGAATTGGTTTGATTCAGAACACATCTATCACAAAGTTTATAATTTAAAAGTTACTTATAGAAAGAATCCTAAAAAGACTATTCGGGATATTAATATCGAATTTATTCATGATAAACACGAAGAGAAACCTTCTGATGGTCAATGGACAGAATCAACCAGAACAGATTTAAAATCTGATAGGGATCATACCATTTTACATTTATCATTCACTGATAAAACGAAGTTGGATATTTTATTTGACACTTTAAATAGTGGTTCACTGTTTAAATCGGATAGTTTTAATTATCGACTGTTTAATGAATTATCACGTCGTTTCCCAGGGATTGAACAAGGTGATGGTAGCGGATATAGAAACTATCTGATGATTTATCAAGGTGATACATTATACCAAACTTCAGATGATCAATATGTAGTAACTAGTTTCCAGTTAAAAAATCCAAAATCTCACAAACTACAAACTTACTATGAATATGGAGTTGTACCCGAATTTAATTTTTTTCAACCAATTTACTTTTTACAAGATAAGTCACATTCAGTAGCTGAACGGCAAGATTTTTTTGATCACTATCAATCTGACGGTATGGCAAATTATTGGATACGTAGCGCTAACAGAATATATGGTGGTTATGATGGCCTATTGAATAATAGGTTGAATATTGAGCTTGATGAATATCCGTATCAATTATTTTATTCTGAACAATTTGCTAATTTACCAATTAATCTTAGTACAACTGGAGATAACTTTAAAACGACAATAACGGAGACCTATGTGATTGATAGTAAAGGCGATAATAAAAAAGAAATTAGAGTTCAGTCTAGGTCGAAAACTTATACAAATGAAAATAAGGATCAATATGTAACTGAAATTCTTAATAAGAAGTAAAATAACTCCAGATTGCAGTATGCAATTTGGAGTTATTCTTTTATAAAGATTTTTACTTATCAAACTGTACTTCCTCAATCAGATATTCGATAAAGCGCTCGCCCATCTTGGACAGGCTGGCTTTTTCGTGCTGGATATAGATCAGCTCGATCGGGTCATCGATGTCCAGTGGGATAGAGACGATATTGTCGCCGTTGAGGTTGCTGTTGAGAATACCTGTAGCGATGGTGTAGCCATCCAGACCGATTAAAAGGTTAAATAAGGTTGCACGGTCGCTGACGACGATAGATTTTTTATGGTGCTCCTGAGAGAGAATTTCCTCAGAAAAGTAAAAGGAGTTATGGGTACCTTGGTCATAGCTGAGATAGGGGAAATCCTCCAAGTCCGACAGTTGCACCAGCTTTTTCTTGGCCAGCGGGTTGGACTTGCTGACAAAGATATGGGGTTGAGCTGTGAAAAGATGAGTGGCAATCAAATGATTGTCATCCAGCATCTTGGATAGGACATCGCGGTTGTAGCTATTAAGAAAGAGGACGCCGATTTCGCTGCGGAAGTTTTTCACATCGTCGATGATTTCCCAAGTTCGAGTCTCCCGCAGGAAGAGCTCGTATTTTTCCATGTCGCTCTTTTTGAGGAGCGACACGAAGGCATTGACCACAAAGGCATAGTGCTGGGCAGAAACGCTGAAAAGCTCGCGATTGGCGACGGGGTTCTTATAGCGTTCCTCCAGAAGCTGGGTCTGCTCAACTACCTGACGGGCATAGGAAAGAAACTCCATGCCGTCCTTGGTCAGGGTAATGCCTTTGGGATTGCGAATAAAAATCTCGATGCCCATTTCATTTTCCAAATCTCGCACAGCATTGGACAAGCTAGGTTGGGTGATAAAAAGTTGTTTGGCAGCCTCGTTCATGCTGCCGGTCTCGACGATTTTGATAATGTAGTGTAACTGTTGAATTCTCATAGGTCTATTTTATCACAAATTGGGGATTTTTTCTTGACAAATCAGGAAGATTAGCAAATGTTTGCTTGCCAAACTTGCCTGTGCTAAAATGAAAGAAATAAGGAGGGCGATATGGCCAAAGATGCTGACTATAAGAAGCGTTCAGTAGTTGGACCAATTACTATTTTTATAGTCTTTATGACAGTTTGTATCATGCTTCCTCTTGGGAAACTAATGCTTATGTGGGGAGCTCACGCTGCTTATAAGGATTTGGAGCGAAAGAGTATGTCCTCGTCTGTTTATCAAAAGTCACCAGAGGAGCTTGATCTAGAAGAGAAAGTTTTAGAGAGAGGAAGCCATCGTTTTAAATGGACAACGGATGAAATCATCAATCTGCAAATAAAGGATACCGCTGCTGGTCAAAACGGATCTTCTCTGGACCAAGTCCTTGAAAAGCATGGCAAAGCTTCAAGCTTTCTTTATACCGAGAGCAATGGGAATATTGAATTAAGCTATGTCAGTGAGGGTATTCAAGGTTGTCATAGTAGTTTAAGGTTGACATTTGAAAAAGATGGAGCAGGCTATCATCTCATTGCTAAGAGAGCGAATATTCTTGATGAGGCTTATCCAAGTTTGCCACAGGAGCATAGTCCTCATATTTGGACAAAAGACGAAATTGCCGGTTTACAAGTCCGTGACGAGAGTACAGGTAATCTTGGTATGTCCTACGAAGAGATCGTTCAATTATTTGGTCTGCCTCGAGAATCAGAAGTATTTATTTCGCGCTTGAACGCAGCAGATAGCCAGCATATTGGCTTGGAACTCAAATACTTAACATCAGATCAAGTCTATGATAATGAATGGGTTCATTTAATTTTACACCGTCAAGAAGATGGCGTCTTTCGGTTGACGACAGTTACTAGTCATATCGATAGAACAGAAAGATAGGGAGATTGATGCCCTCCTTTGGTAGCCCAAGTAAACCGACAGGATAATCTGAATGGCGGAGAGTCTGGCACTTTCTCAAGTATATACAAACAGACTCAAGCACATTTTGCAATTTCAATCTATTCGTGATATGATGATTTTTTAGACTGATAAGGAGTAGTTATGAAGAGACAAGAAGATTCGTTTGAAGATCTTGCTTTCGAGTTAGAAAAGCAAACCTATAAGTCCAAGATTTTACCATTCATGCTAGTAGCTATTGTTGTATTTTCTATCATTGGAACGGTTTTTTTGACGCTTTCTCTGTCAGAAAAAAGCAAAGCCAAGCAGACGCCAATTCTGTCTAGCCAGATTAGTTCATCATCAAATAGTTTGGAAGATGAGAAAGCTGAAGCAGAACAATTCGCTAAAAGTCTTATCGTCCCTCCAGAAAAAAGCGATCCCTTTCTTTGGACAGTTGAAAAGGCAGTCGCGCTTCCCATGAATAAATACAAGGGCGGAGCCGTCTTGGAAGATGTTTTAAAAGAATTTGGGAAACCAGTTCAAGGTGGGGCCTGGATTGAATTTTTGCCGAATCACGAAGTTCAAAAGCGTATTCATCTTATCTGGGAATCGAACAATAGTAGTCTGGGCTATGTATCTTTAACCTTTGCTGAATTTGATGGTGTCTATAAGGTCATTTCAAAACACCATTTTAGCCTTCCAAGTGATAAAATTCAGGTGGATAACAATCCTAAAAGATCCTTTTTATGGACACAAGCATACATCGATAGTCTTGTTATTGGTGCTAGAGAAGGAACAGCTAAAGGTACACCATATGATGAGATTGTTTTAAAAGTCGGCTTACCTCTATACCAGACGATTTCTGGAGACGACAATCAACTGAAGATGCGGGTTGATTATGTTAATCCGCATTCTTTGCAAAATCCAGAACAATTGAAAAGAGTTCATTTAGAATTCTACAAGCAAGAAGATGGTAGATGGCGTTTGGTGTCTAAAGAGAGTACGTAAACTAAATCGATAAGAAAGAGGAGGAAAATGAGGAGAAGTAGCAAGAAAAAACGTGATCTTCATTCGTTTAGAGAGATCAAAAGAGACCTTTATCGGCAACAAAAGCTAAAAAGGGAAGAGCTCAGAATGATGACGATGAAGGAGGAGAAAAAAAGAATTAGCTTGGCTTTTACCCTTCTTTGTTTGGCAATCTCATTTGCTTTGTTCTTTGGCTTCTATTATTTATCGCAACAGGTTCCTAATAAAGCTGAATTGAAGTACAAATATGACGATAGTGCCTCGTCAGTTAGTGGAGACAGCTCGGCTAGTCAGCAAAATGATGATGAATCAACATTGACCCAAGAACAAAAGGAGCTAAAAAAGAAAATTGTTGAGGAAGATGAAGAGAAGTTTTCTTTTAATTGGACGTTAGACAATTTTGTAGAGCTAAAGCGAGTTAAGGGAGGATGGGGCAATCATCCAACTTTAGAAGAGGTAGTTTCGAAATACGGTAAGTGTTCAGATGTGAGTTTTGCTAAAAAAGAAGTGACACTGACTTACAAGACAAGCATTAAAGATGTTTCGAGATACGGCTCATCTGGACATCCTCAGGAAATCAGTTTGAGCTTTTATGACCCTGATTCAAATGGGAAGACCTACTATTTAATAAATAAAAGTGCAGTATATTTAGATGACAGTAGATATCTTTCAGCGACAAAAGATGAATTTGTCTTTAAGTGGAAGCCAGAAGATATAGATACATTAAAAATAGGTGATTGGCGGTACGGCAAAGGTGGGATGACTTATCATGAGGTTGTTGAGCGTTTTGGATTGCCTTCACATACAAATATTTCGGGAAGTGATACAGATTATAGTCCGTTAACATTGCAAGTGAATTATATTAATATTCGTCGTTCAAATACAGAACGGAAAAGTGACAGGGTGTCCTTGAGTTTCAGAAGACAGGAGGATGGTAGTTTTTGTTTGGCAGATGTAACAAGTGAATTTGACAAGAGCTGGTAAGACTGTAATTCCTGAGAGAACATTTGAAAGTTCTAATGTTTTTTTCTATCTTGACAATCCTTATTGCTAACGATATAATGTTTACAATTTAACCTTTAATCAAGTCCAGTGAGGCTGCAAGGTAGGAAAAACGGTATAAGGGGCAATTTGACTGCCTTGTTTTTTGCGAAACCTTGCTGCGGCGAGGTTTTTTCTTGTAGAAAGTGAGGTTGTCATGGTTAGTGACAGTTGTAAAAAGAGATTTGGCAAGATTATGCTGGAGCAAATGGAGCTGCTGGAGCAAGTAGAAATTGCGCCTCAGATTTTTTCGATGCGCCTGAGAGGCCAGATGGTGAGTCAGATGCAGGTTGGGCAATTCCTGCATATCCGAGTGCCAGATGATAGCAAGCTGTTGCGGCGTCCGATTTCCATATCGGAGATTGACCGAGAGCAGCAAATCTGCCGGATTATCTATCGGGTCGAAGGTGGCGGGACGGCCATTTTCTCTCAGCTTCCTGTCGGTAGTTACCTCGATGTCATGGGGCCTCAGGGAAATGGCTTTGATTTGTCTTCGGTAGCAAAGAGCGAGAAGGTCTTGATTATCGGAGGTGGTATCGGTGTGCCTCCTCTCTTGCAAACGGCCAAAGAACTGCATGCTAAGGGGGCTCACGTTACAGCAGTATTAGGCTTTGCTAATCAATCTGCGGTTATTTTGGAAGAAGAATTTCGTGAGTGTAGTCAGTTGTTTATCACTACAGATGATGGCAGTTACGGACGAAAAGGCTATGTATCAACCATTGTCGATGAGCTGACTGAGGATTTTGCTGCGGTCTATTCTTGTGGGGCGCCCGGTATGCTCAAGTATGTGGATCGGAAATTTCACGATCATCCCCATGCCTATCTATCAATGGAGTCTCGGATGGCTTGTGGCATGGGCGCCTGCTATGCCTGCGTCGTTCATGTAGCAGGTCAGGATGAAGCGGTCAATAAGCGGGTTTGCGAAGACGGTCCAGTTTTTGAGACTGGAAGCATCGTGCTTTAGGAGGATAAGGAAATGACTGAAAATCGTTTAAAAATTTCTCTGCCAGGATTAGAGCTGAAAAATCCAATCATCCCAGCTTCAGGCTGTTTTGGTTTTGGTCAGGAATATGCCAAATACTATGACTTGGATCTACTGGGCTCTATCATGATCAAGGCGACGACGCAACATCCCCGCTTTGGCAATCCAACGCCCCGTGTGGCCGAAACGCCAGCTGGTATGCTCAATGCTATCGGTCTCCAAAATCCAGGTGTCGATGCAGTTTTGGCTGAAAAACTTCCTTGGCTGACTCAGCACTATCCAGATTTGCCGATTATTGCCAATGTGGCCGGTTTTTCCAATGAAGAATATGCTTATGTATCTGGAAAAATCTCTCAAGCTCCCAATGTCAAGGCGATTGAGCTCAATATTTCCTGCCCCAATGTAGACCACGGCAATGCGGGGCTTTTAATTGGGCAAGTTCCTGAGCTAGCCTATGAAGCAGTAAAAGCAGCAGTTGCTGCCTCCCAAGTCCCAGTCTATGTCAAATTGACCCCCAGCGTAGCAGATATTACCCAAGTGGCTAAGGCGGCAGAAGATGCGGGCGCGAGCGGACTAACCATGATCAATACCTTGGTGGGAATGCGTTTCGATTTGAAAACGAAGCGGCCAATCATTGCCAATGGAACGGGAGGCATGTCTGGTCCAGCTGTCTTTCCTGTGGCGCTCAAGCTGATTCGTCAGGTTGCTCAGTTCACCAAACTGCCAATTATTGGCATGGGCGGAGTTGACTCGGCAGAGGCGGCGCTGGAGATGTTTATCGCCGGTGCATCAGCTATTGGCGTCGGAACGGCGAATTTTACCGATCCGTATGCCTGCCCCAACATTATAGAAAACTTGCCACAAGTCATGGATAAATATGGCATTGAAAGCCTAGAAAGCTTGAGAAAAGAAGTCAGAGAAAATTTACTTTAAGCTCTATTTTCTCTTGACAAACTTCCCAGTAAATTATAGAATGTTTAAGATAAAACCTTTAAAGAAGTCCAGAGAGGCTCTAAGGCGCATACGTTTAAAATGGCAGATTCTGCCGCATTTTCGTGTAACCTTGCTCTCGGGCAAGGTTTTTTCTATGATTGTGATCATCTTTATAGTAAGTAAAAAGCAAGGAGAAGAACTGCATGCGTGAAGAACGTCCTATTATCGCCCTAGACTTTCCATCTTTTGATGATGTCAAAAACTTTCTGGAGCATTTCCCTGAAGATGAAAAGCTGTACGTCAAAATCGGCATGGAATTCTTTTATGCCATTGGTCCAGAAATTGTGCATTATCTGAAAGGCTTGGGACATAGTATTTTCCTAGATTTGAAATTGCACGACATCCCTAATACCGTGCGTTCAGCTATGTCTGTATTGGGAACATTTGGCATTGATATGGTGACAGTTCATGCGGCTGGTGGTGTTGAGATGATGCGGGAAGCTAAAAAGGTTCTCGGTGACAATGCGAAGCTGGTAGCGGTAACCCAGCTGACTTCGACCAGTGAAGAAGATATGCGCGACTGCCAAAATATCCAAACAACCGTGCAAGAATCTGTTGTCAATTATGCCCGCAAGGCCAAGGAAGCTGGGCTGGATGGGGTTGTTTGTTCAGCCTTGGAAGTTGAGCTGATTAAGGAAGCTACGGCGGACGATTTTCTTTGCGTGACGCCGGGTATTCGGCCAGCAGGTGCTGAAATCGGTGACCAAAAGCGGGTTATGACGCCGCAGGAAGCCCACCAGATTGGCAGCAATTATATTGTAGTTGGTCGCCCGATCATTCAGGCTGAGAATCCTTGGGATGCCTATCACGAGATTAAGAAACAGTGGAATAGCTAAATAAGAATTTTAAATGAAACGAATAACAGATTTATAAGGAGTGAAAAATGACTTTAGCCAACGATATTGCACGCGACTTGTTGAAAATCAAAGCAGTTTACTTGAAACCAGAGGAGCCTTTTACTTGGGCTTCTGGGATCAAATCACCGATTTACACTGATAACCGAGTGACTCTGGCCTACCCAGAAACTCGGACTTTGATTGAAAATGGCTTTGTCGAAAAAATCCGTGCTGAATTTCCAGATGTGGAAGTGATTGCGGGTACGGCAACAGCAGGCATTCCTCACGGGGCTATCATTGCCGACAAGATGAATCTGCCTTTTGCTTATATCCGCAGTAAACCAAAAGATCACGGGGCGGGAAATCAGATTGAAGGTCGAGTGGCTCCTGGTCAAAAGATGGTTGTCATTGAAGATTTGATTTCCACTGGTGGCTCTGTTTTGGATGCTATTGCGGCAGCCAAGCGTGAAGGAGCGGATGTGATCGGTGCTGCAGCCATTTTCACCTACGAATTGCCCAAGGCGGATAAGAACTTTGCAGATGCAGGCGTGAAGTTAGTGACCTTGTCAAACTACACAAAGCTTATCCACTTGGCTGAGCAAGAAGGCTACATCAATGCAGAAGGATTGGCTTTGCTGAAGAAGTTCAAAGACGATCAAGAAAACTGGCAAAATTAAGAAGGTACGAGGAGGCGGGACAAGGATGTTCCTGTCTCCTTTTTAGGATTTACGTGGCCTTTGCTCACTTTTTAAAATAGCAAAAAGTGCCTGATTTTGTTATAATAAAGCCATGTCTAAGATTTATCATATCACCTTTTTGATCTTGCAAAAAATCATGCTGATACTGAGCCTTCATTGGTTGTTTACAGCTATTTTTCATGTCTCGCAGTTGAGTAGTTTGGCTCTGATTTTGTTTGGAGTCTTGGCCTTTCTAGCAAATCGCTATTGGCTTCAGCTTAAAAAGTGCTATCAGTTTCTAATGAGGCACAAGCTGGCGATTGTCTTTGTAGCTTTCCTTTTTCAGCTCATCATGCTCTTATCGGCTGAGCTTTTGATTAGGCGGGACGCAGCAGTGGTTTTCACAGGGGCTTTCAAGTATCTGAAGGAGTCATCCATTTCCAGCTACCTGACGCGCAATCCTAATAATCTGCCCCTCTTTCTCTATGAGCGTTTTTTCTTCAACCTTTTTGGTGAAGCAGCTCTCTGGATTATGCAGGGACTCAATCTTTTTTACGTCAATATTGCGACTTGGATCCTCTACAAAGGCTGTCAGCGGTATTTTTCGCAGGCTACAGCTGATGCGGTTTTCAGCCTTTATGTGATCTTGGTCGGATTCTTGCCTTACTATATGTCCATGTACACAGACATTCCCCCCTTGCCTTTGATTAGCCTACAGATTTTTCTAGCTTTGGGTCTAATTGAAAATAAGGGGAATAGTCGCCAAATCATTGCTAGAAGTCTTTTATTAGGGATTCTGACCAGTTTTGCCTTTCTGATTCGTCCGACAGTGATGATTTTGCTGGTTGCTGTTTTTGGAGTTCTGTTCTTGAGACAAAACTGGAAAAAGTTTTTCTTGACTGCGGCGTTCTTTGCTCTAAGCTTTTCGGCAGGCTACCTTCCACTTCATTATGGTCTGGCTCACCAGACAGAAGTGCCGATCATCCAAGGTGAAGGACTGGCCAAAGGGCCACTACTTTTCATCAATCTGGGCCTAACCAATATCGGTCACGATCAGGAGGACATGAAGGAAGGGCTGTTGCAATACGTTGAGCCTGACAAGCGAGCTGACTACAATAACGGCATGTTTGCCAGGGAAAATGTCATCAAAGAAATCAAGCGCCGTCTGAAAGAATACACCCCGCTGACCTTTCTACAGCACCTGTATTATAAACACTCTTTGACAGTTGCTGAAGGAAACTTGGGTTGGCTCTATCGCAGTGTTGAAAATGAAAAGACACCTTATATTTCACCGCTTTATGAGTTCACAAAAGACAATGCATTCGCCCAGTTTATCCGTGATTTCTTCCTCAATTCTGATAAGGATAGTTTTCGATTTTATTCGCTGATCAAGCAAGCGGTTTGGATTGTCATGGCTTTGGGGCTGGTTTTTGCCCTCTGGAAATACCGACCAAACGATTCCTTGAATTTCTTAAGCCTGGCAGTCTTTGGTGGACTCCTCTTTTTGCAAATTTTTGAGGGAGGGAAGACGCGATATTTGATTCAGTTTTTGCCGCAGATTCTGATTTTGTCTGCTGTGGGTCTAGCTCAGTATCCTCAGGGTTTAGACAACATTCGCTTTTGGAGTAGAAAGAAGGAGTCTTTAGAATGAAAAGACCTGTACCTATCTACGAACCGCTTTATAGCTTGAAACCTATCGCTGAGAATATCTGGATTGTCGACGGTGATTTGATTGAGATGGATGCGGTAGTGACAAAGTTGCCCTTTTCTACCCGCATGACTATCATCAAGTTGGCCAATGGCCAGCTCTGGTGCCATTCACCAATCCAGCCAAATCAAGCCTTGTTTGACCAGTTGGACGCTTTGGGACCAGTCGCACACCTTGTTTCACCTAATAAGATTCACTATGCTTATATAGCTGACTGGAAGAAGCGCTATCCTGAGGCAATTGCTTGGTCTAGCCCAGGAGTTGAGGAGAGAGCGGCCAAGCAGAAAATCCCAGTCTCTTTTGATGAAAAGCTGACAGATGAGGCTCCGGAAGCTTGGGCAGACCAGATAGATCAGTTGGTTTTCAAGGGAAGTGCTTATATTGAAGAAGTTGTCTTTTTTCACAAGGACAGTCAAACCTTGATTTTGACAGATTTAATTGAAAATTTTGAAACAGAGCGTTTTCCGAGTTCGCTACGCAGCAAGATTTATAAATTGGTTCGTGTTGCAGCTCCGGACGGCCAGACACCTATTGACTACCGTATGACCTTCATCGGTCATCAAAAAGAAGCCAAAGAATGTCTAGAGCAGATGCTGGCATGGCAACCAGAAAAAATCATTCTGGCTCACGGTTCTTGTTTTCTGGAAAATGGCAGAGCAGAACTCAAAAGAGCACTTAGGTGGATAAGATAGGAAAGGAAAATACTTGTGGCCTTGTTCCAAGGAGGTTATCTCTGAAATATTATGATAAAGAGAAGTTTATTTTTAAATTTTATATATAAAACTGTCTTTCTTCTGCTTCTGATTTTGCTGACTGTTTTTGCTTTTTCCTATTTAAATTATAAAGGAAGTGGATTTGTATGGGAAGAAGCAAGTAAGAGCGAGAGAAAAAGTGCTTATGTAGAGGTCGCTTGTGGAATTATTATTTCGGGTTTCGCTTTTGTTCGATTTTTTGAATTAACTGAGCATATCAGCAGGCATAGAAAATATCTTAAAACAATGACGGAGGAATTATCTCCAGCTCCTGATTTTGAAACAATAGAAGAAGAGGCTGACTTTCATGATAAAGAATTAAAGCTTTTGATTTATAAGAATTGCCTCATTACTTATCATAACTATTTCTGTTTTAGAAAGATGGATTCTCAAATTTGGCAGATTTTCTTGAATAAATATCAGAAATATAATCGAACCAAGGGCAAGAAAAGCAAGTCTCTTTTGCCGCCGAAGTTCTTCCTTATTGTCAGAAATCAAGACTACAGGGAACAGTTTATGCCACTTAGGTACAAAGAGAAAAATTGGAATCGCTTTAGTTCTTATCTAGCCGACCATTATCCGGCCATAGAGCTAAATGAACAAGTTCGTGAAATTGAGACGATGTAAGGAGACATATATGCAGCATTCAGCTTGGCATGCTTTGATTAAGGAGCAGCTGCCAGAAGGTTATTTTGCAAAAATCAATCATTTTTTAGATGAAGTGTATGCTTCAGGGACCATTTACCCACCTCGGGAAAAGGTGTTTAATGCGATTCAGACGACAGATTTAGCAGATGTTAAGGTGGTTATTTTGGGGCAGGATCCCTACCATGGGCCGAGACAGGCGCAGGGCTTGAGTTTTTCGGTTCCTGATGACGTTCCAGCTCCGCCTTCTTTGCAGAATATTCTTAAAGAACTGGCAGACGATATCGGAGTGAAGGAGTCGCATGATTTGACTTCTTGGGCCCAGCAAGGAGTTCTCTTGCTCAATGCTGGTCTGACAGTGCCTGCTGGGCAGGCCAATGCGCATGCTGGCTTAATCTGGGAGCCCTTTACGGATGCTATTATCAAGGTCGTTAATGCAAAGTCAGATCCAGTTGTCTTTATCCTATGGGGGTCTTACGCTCGCAAGAAAAAAGCCTTGATTAGTAATTCCCAACATTTGATTATCGAGTCAGCTCACCCAAGTCCGCTGTCTGCCTACCGTGGTTTCTTTGGCAGCAAACCTTTTTCACGTACCAATGATTTCTTAGTAGCTAAGGGCTTGGAGCCAATCGATTGGTTAGCTTAGGAGGTAGTATGGTTCAGTTAGCAACAATTTGTTATATCGATAATGGGCGGGAATTTCTCATGCTGCACCGCAACAAAAAGCCCAATGATGTTCATGCTGGGAAATGGATTGGTGTCGGTGGCAAGCTGGAGCGGGGAGAAACCCCGCAGGAGTGTGCTGCACGCGAAATTCTAGAGGAAACAGGTCTAAAGGCAAAGCCTGTCCTAAAAGGCGTTATCACTTTTCCTGAGTTTACTCCCGACTTGGACTGGTACACCTATGTTTTCAAGGTGACGGAGTTTGAAGGAGAGTTGATTGATTGCAATGAAGGGACGCTGGAATGGGTGCCTTACGATCAGGTGCTTTCAAAGCCGACTTGGGAAGGAGATCATACCTTTGTTGAATGGCTGCTGGAGGATAAGCCCTTCTTTTCAGCCAAATTTGTTTATGATGGTGATAAACTGCTCGACACGCAGGTCGATTTTTACGAATAAAGGAGATACAAAATGCTACTAATCAAGAATGGCCGTGTAATGGATCCTAAGTCTGGTCTGGATCAAGTGTGCGATGTGCTGGTGGAGGGCAAGAAAATTGTCAAAATCGGCCAAAATCTGGAAGCGGCTGATGCCCAAGTCCTAGATGCTAGTGGTTTGGTCGTTGCCCCCGGTCTGGTCGACATTCACGTTCACTTCCGGGAGCCGGGTCAGACCCATAAAGAAGACATTCACACGGGAGCCTTGGCAGCGGCAGCGGGCGGCTTCACAACGGTCGTTATGATGGCCAATACCAATCCGACCATCTCTACGGTTGAAACCCTGCAGGAAGTGCTGGAGTCAGCCAGTCGTGAAAATATCCATATCAAATCCGTCGCGACCATTACTGAGAATTTCGATGGTCAGCATTTGACAGACTTCAAAGCTCTCTTGGCAGCTGGTGCGGTTGGTTTTTCTGATGACGGAATTCCGCTGACCAACGCTGGCATTGTCCGCCAAGCCCTGATCGAAGCACGTAAAAACGATACTTTTATCAGCTTGCATGAGGAAGATCCCAATCTCAACGGCATCCTTGGTTTCAATGAGCATATTGCCAAAGAGCATTTTCATATCTGTGGCGCGACAGGTGTAGCCGAATACAGCATGATTGCCCGCGATGTCATGATTGCCTATGATGCCAAGGCTCATGTCCATATCCAGCATTTGTCCAAGGCTGAGAGTGTCAAGGTTGTCGAGTTTGCCCAAAAACTAGGCGCTCAAGTCACTGCTGAAGCAGCACCTCAGCACTTCTCTAAGACAGAAGCTCTGCTATTGACCAAGGGCAGCAGTGCTAAGATGAATCCGCCTCTGCGCTTAGAATCGGATCGTCTGGCCGTTATCGAAGGTCTTAAGTCTGGTGTCATTTCTGTCATTGCGACGGACCACGCACCGCACCATGCCGACGAGAAAAATGTTGAAGACATCACTAAAGCGCCGTCTGGTATGACTGGTCTTGAAACCTCGCTTTCTCTAGGGCTGACCTATCTGGTGGAAGCAGGGCACCTTAGCCTCATGGAGCTCTTAGAGAAGATGACGGTCAATCCAGCTAGTCTCTACGATTTTAATGCTGGTTTTCTAGCCGAAGAAGGCCCAGCGGACATCACTATTTTTGATCCTAAAGCTGATCGTCTGGTTTCCGACCATTTTGCCTCCAAGGCAGCCAATTCACCTTTTGTTGGCGAAGAGCTGAAAGGCCAAGTCAAATATACTATCTGCGATGGAGAAATCGTCTTCCAAGCCTAGCAGACATTCATATAAACTCAACGTTCCATTTCATTTTGGAACGTTTTTCGTATTAAGAAGAATGATTCTTTGAAAGGGCATTCCCTTTTTACAGAAAAAACAGTATAATAGTAGAAAAAACATAGACTGGAGCTTTTATTTATGAAAAAGAAGCATCTTATTTTACCTGTTTTGTCGACGGTTCTGTTGGCACCTGCCTTTTTGGACCATCAAGTTGCTGCGGATGAGGTTCAGCCAGCAACTGCTTTGGCAAATGTGAGTGACTCAGCTCAAAAATCAGCTGAAACAGATTTGGCACAAGCAGGTGGAGTTTCTGCCGATGAAGCTAGCGTAAATGCGGCCATCGCAGCTAATGCTCAAGATGTATCAGGAGCGTCTGACGCAAGCTTGCCTGAAGCTACCATCCTTCATACAAACGATGTGCACGGTCGTATCGTCGAAGAAAAAGGTGTTATCGGAGATGCCAAACTTGCAACAGTTATCAAGGAAGAACGTGCGAAAAATCCTCAAACACTGGTTGTAGATGCAGGAGATGCTTTCCAAGGTCTGCCAATTTCTAACAGCTCCAAAGGGGAAGAACGCGCGAAGATTCTCAATGAAATCGGCTATGATGCTATGGCGGTCGGAAACCATGAATTTGACTTTGGTTTGGATGAGGCTAAAAAATACAAAGAAATCCTCAATTTCCCACTTCTCAGTGCTAATACCTATGCCAACAATGCCCGTGTGTTCCAAGCGTCAACCATTGTGGACAAGGATAAGAATGTAGAAGGTGATGAGTTTGTCGTGATCGGGGTGACCACTCCTGAGACAGCTACCAAAACGCACCCCAAGAATATTCAAGGTGTGACTTTCGCGGATCCAATCACAGAGGTTAATCGGGTGATTGACGAAGTGGAAGCACGTGCAGCAGCTGAGGGCAAGACTTACAAAAACTATGTCGTTCTGGCTCACTTGGGTGTAGATACTACGACACCAGTTGAGTGGCGCGGTTCTACCTTGGCTGATGCCCTTTCTAAAAATGCTAAGCTGAAGGGCAAGCGGGTTACCGTGATTGACGGCCATTCTCACACAGTAGAGTCCACTACTTACGGTGAAAATGTGACCTACAACCAGACTGGTAGCTACTTGCACAATATCGGTAAAGTTACTTTCAAGGCCAACCAACTTCTGGGCAATCCTCAGCAAATCCCAGCTGCAACAGCTAAAAAAGCGACTCCAGACCCAGTTGTAGCAGAGATGGTTAAGAAGATTAAGGAAAAATATGATGCAGAAAATGCCAAGGTAATCGTGGCCAATAGCCCTGTGGAGCTTAATGGTGACCGTGAAAATGTCCGCGTTCGAGAAACCAATCTGGGGAATGTGGTAGCAGATGCCCTCTACAAATATGGCCAAACAGGCTTTGCCAACAAAACAGACTTGGCTGTGACCAACGGTGGTGGCCTACGAGAAACGATTGCCAAAGACAAGCCAATCACAAAGGGAAATGTCATCGCTGTATTACCTTTTGGAAATACTATTTCACAAATCAAGGTAACAGGTCAGAATATCGCAGATATGTTTGCCAAATCTTTGGGCTCAATCCTACAAGAAAAAGATGGGAAACCTGTCTTGGATGAGAACGGTCAACCATTGCTAGAGCCAAGTGGCGGTTTCTTGCAAGTCTCTGGTGCTAAAGTTTACTATGACACAACTCTGCCAGCAGAGAAACGGATTCTTCGCATTGAAATCAAAAACAAAGAAACAGGTGCTTATGAAGCTCTTGACTTGGCTAAGACCTATTACCTGACAACCAATGACTTCCTAGCAGCTGGTGGTGATGGTTATACCATGCTGGGTGGTGCGCGTGAGGAAGGTCCATCTATGGACGTGGCCTTTGCAGAATATCTGGAAAGTGCAGATTTGACAGCCTATGCAGCAATCAATCCAAATTCTCGCACGATTTCTATGTCTGCTAGCAAGGATACAGATGGAGATGGTTACACAGATATCGAGGAAATCCAGCAGGGTACGGATCCAAAAGATGCTGCTTCTAAGCCTGGCCAAAGCAATCCAGCAACCCCAACCAATCCGACTAACCCAGCAAATCCTACCAACCCAACTAATCCAACAACACCAAGCAATCCAGTAGTTCCTAGCCAACCTAATCATCCAGTTGTGCCTGAGACAAAACCACAAGAACAACCTTCTGTTGAGAAACCAAATACAGCTCAGCCAGCAGCAAATAAGGCAACTTATCAAGCTCCAGCACAGGTTCGTCCGACAGAAGTAGCAAGCAAACAAGGAACTCTTCCGAAAACAGGAAGCAAGAATCCTATCCTTCTTTCTCTCTTCGGACTGGTTCTGGGAACCTTAGGTGTAGCAAGCCTGAAAAAAACTCAAAAAGATTAAAAAAAAAATGAGGCTGGGACAAAAGTCCTAGCCTCTCAATTGTCTTTGGATTGTCGAGCAAGACGCAGTGGTTGAGTGGGCTCTACTACGCTGATTTCATCAGCTTTTACAGCCCTACTCAACTGTGCGGAGGTGGGACGACGAAATTGAATTCTAACGAATTACCGATTTCTGTCCCACTCTCATTTTTTTGGATTTTGTTTGGTCAGGTTAATGCCCCAAGGGATTAGGTTTTCAGTTTTATTTCGAATCCGCTGGATATTGTCCCGATGACGAAGGATGATAATAGCTGCTAAGAGAATGATAATCAGGGTAAAGAGGAAATCATAGCTAGGTAGGATAAAGCCTAAAGCAGGGAAAATCAAGGCGGACAGGATGGCCACGATTGCAGAAACTACGCTGGCTAGAGAAATCATACTTCCCAGATAGAGAGTCGTCACAAAGACCAATATCAGATAGACAAAGAAAGCGGGTGAGAAGCCCAGAACAGCTCCAGCACTGGTCGCCACGGCTTTGCCGCCCTTGAAGCCAGCAAAGATTGGAAAGGTATGGCCAATCACGGCCAAGAGGCCAAAAATCAGTGGTGAAATCCCATCAATATGTAGGAAAAGCGGCAGCAGCGTTGCCAGTGTACCTTTGAAAAAGTCAATGGCAAAAGTGGCAGTGCCGGCCGTCTTTCCCAAAATCCGGAAAGTATTGGTCGTGCCAGTATTGCCACTGCCGTATTCGCGCAGGTTCTTTTTAAAGAAAATCTGTCCAATCCACAAACCTGTCGGAATGGAGCCCAGTAAATATGCTAGTAATAATCCAATTATCGTGTTCATCATGATTTTATTATACCATGATTTGGAACTTGGACAAAGAACTATGATAAGAATATTTTTAGAGAATTGTCTAGTCTGACGCTTGTGGCTAGCTTGCCTTTCTCCAAAATCATTTGAAATCCAGATTCTATCGAGGCTGGGACAAAAGTCCTAGCCTCTCAATTATCTTTGGATTGTCGAGCAAGACGCAGTGGTTGAGTGGGCTCTACTAGGCTGATTTCATCAGCTTTTACAGCCCTACTCAACTGTGCGGAGGTGGGACGACGAAATCGAATTCTAACGAATTACCGATTTCTGTCCCACTCTCATTTTTTAGAAAAAACTTTGCAAAATTTACCAAAAACTTGTAAGATAATAAGGATGACTATCATGCAGGAGGTTCCTTGTGGCAAAAAAGGAAATCAATATTAACAATTATAATGACGATGCCATTCAGGTATTAGAAGGGTTGGATGCAGTCCGCAAACGTCCAGGGATGTATATCGGTTCAACCGACGGAGCTGGACTCCACCATCTGGTCTGGGAGATTGTGGACAATGCTGTCGATGAAGCCTTGTCAGGCTTCGGTGACCGAATCGAGGTTACGATAAACAAGGACGGCAGTCTAACCGTTCAAGACTATGGTCGTGGAATGCCGACTGGGATGCACGCTATGGGCATTCCCACGGTTGAGGTCATCTTCACCGTTCTCCACGCCGGTGGTAAGTTCGGCCAAGGTGGCTATAAGACCTCGGGCGGTCTCCACGGTGTCGGTTCCTCTGTTGTCAATGCCCTGTCCAGCTGGCTGGAAGTGGAAATCACGCGGGATGGGACTGTTTACAAGCAGCGCTTTGAAAATGGCGGAAAACCAGTCACTACGCTTAAGAAAATCGGCACGGCACCTAAGTCCAAGTCTGGAACCAAAGTGACCTTCATGCCGGATGACACGATTTTTTCAACAACTGACTTCAAGTACAACACCATTGCGGAGCGGCTTAAGGAATCAGCTTTTCTACTCAAGAATGTCCGCCTGTCACTGACCGATGCGCGGACTGGCGAAGAATTAGAGTTCCACTATGAAAACGGGGTTGAAGACTTTGTCAGCTATCTCAATGAAGACAAGGAAACCCTGACTCCTGTTCTCTATTTCGAGGGCGAGGAGAGCGGCTTCCAAGTTCAGGTGGCCCTCCAGTACAACGACGGCTACTCGGACAATATTCTGTCCTTTGTCAATAACGTCCGCACCAAGGACGGCGGTACCCACGAGACGGGGCTCAAGACTGCTATTACCAAGGCCATGAACGACTATGCCAGAAAGACAGGCTTGCTCAAGGACAAGGACAAGAATCTGGAAGGCTCGGATTACCGCGAGGGTCTAGCAGCTGTTCTCTCCATCCTCGTTCCAGAAGAACACCTCCAGTTTGAAGGCCAGACAAAGGACAAGCTGGGCAGCCCTTTGGCTCGTCCGGCCGTGGACTCCATCGTCTCTGACAAGCTGACTTTCTTCCTCTTGGAAAATGGTGAGCTGGCGTCCAATCTCATCCGCAAGGCCATCAAGGCCAGAGATGCCAGAGAAGCGGCCCGCAAGGCGCGTGACGAAAGCCGGAATGGTAAGAAGAATAAAAAAGACAAGGGCTTGCTCTCTGGTAAGCTGACTCCGGCCCAGTCCAAGAACCCAGCCAAGAACGAACTCTATCTGGTCGAAGGAGACTCTGCCGGTGGCTCTGCCAAGCAAGGCCGTGACCGTAAGTTCCAAGCCATCCTGCCTTTGCGCGGTAAGGTTATCAACACCGCCAAGGCCAAGATGGCCGACATTCTCAAGAACGAAGAAATCAACACCATGATTTACACGATTGGAGCGGGTGTTGGGTCAGACTTTACCCTTGAGGATGCCAACTATGACAAGATCATCATCATGACCGATGCGGACACCGACGGTGCCCATATCCAGACCTTGCTGCTGACCTTTTTCTATCGCTATATGCGCCCGCTGGTCGAGGCTGGCCGCGTCTATATCGCCCTGCCGCCTCTCTACAAGATGTCCAAGGGCAAGGGCAAGAGCGAGGTCGTCGAGTATGCCTGGACCGATGGCGAGCTGGATGACTTGCGTCGCAAGTTTGGCAAGGGAGCTACTCTTCAACGCTACAAGGGTCTCGGTGAAATGAACGCTGACCAACTCTGGGAGACGACCATGAATCCTGACACCCGCACCCTCATCCGGGTCACCATCGAAGACCTGGCGCGCGCCGAACGCCGTGTCAATGTCCTCATGGGCGACAAGGTCGAACCACGCCGCAAGTGGATTGAGGATAATGTCAAGTTTACGCTTGAGGAGAGTGGAGTGTTTTAATACCTAGTTATTGAGATTTGCTAGATTATAAGTTTATCAGACTTGGAAAGGGTAGAAAATGATTATTAGACCTGCAAATATGAAAGATTGTCCAGTTATTTACGCCCTTTATCAAAGTGAAAAATTGTTTTCTTTTACATCCTTACTCAATCTCCCTTCGCAAAAAGTCATGCAAAAACTAGGCATGGAATTTGTCAAAGAATTTGATAATGAAAAAGTTCCAGCAGACAGTCCGCTTTATAGACATGTCCTCTACAGAATCAAGAGTTTTCCCTAAAAAGGTAGGTATTTCCATGAGAACTGAACCCGAAATGCTAGATTTAATTTTGCAAACTGCAAAAGCGCTACAGGTTGACGCTGTCGCTATGTCCGGCTCGCGGACAAATCCAAATGCTACCAAGGACGAGTTCCAAGACTATGATGTGGTCTACATTGTGGAGGATTTGGACGCTCTGGTGGCTGACCTTGCTTGGTTGGAAAGGTTTGGCAAGCGCATGATTGAGCAGCATGTCCTACTTGACCATCGCCGCCTCTATCTCATGCTCTTTGAAGATGGCAATCGGATAGATTTGACCCTCTGCCCCAAAGAGCACATCAAAGAGTGGGTAGATAGCGAAGCGGATTTCACGGTGCTGGATGACCCGCAGGGGCTCTTTGCCCCTTATGCACCGACCCCCAAGCGCTATTGGACGGCACCAGCCAGTGCGATTGACTTTGACAAATCCTGCAATGAATTCTGGTGGGTCTCAGCTTATGTAGTTAAGGGCATTTGTCGCAAGCAACTCATCTATGCGACGGATCATCTCTATGGCATCTGCCAGCAGGAATTGCTCAAGCTGTTAGCTTGGCAAGTAGCAGTAGATAAGGGAACGGTCGATGTTGGTAAGAACTACAAATACCTCTTTCAGTATTTTCCTTCTGAGAAAGAAAAGGAATTTACAGCCTTGCTTGACTTTTCTGACCAGAAAAAAATTACTAAGTCTCTCTTTGCTACCATGGACTTTTTCCACAAAGAAGCCCAAGCCTTCTCTCTCAAAACCGGCTTCCACTATGACAAAGAAACTGCAGAGAAGATGATGGAGTATGCTGAGGAGAGGTTGAAATAGTTTCAGATACACTTACAAGATGAACAAATGCTTTAGTTTATAATAGCTATTGAGGTGAAATAGTATGTTGGATTTTATGTTTGGAATATTTTCTATGTTATTCCCATTTCTTCAGATTGTGTCCATAATCTTATCAATATATATTGCCTTACAAAATAACAAACTTGGCAAAAGATTTTATGGTTTATTTTTTCCTGTAATTATCACTATATGGAATATTTGGTTATTTTCCATAGATCGGACAGATATGTTTGATGATGCTTTAAGGTTTTATTTTTTTCTAATTGATTTTGGTTTACCTATGCTTATTTCTTCCACGCTTTATCACTCAATACGCATATATTATTTATACAAATCAATCAAGTGGCGAGTCTTCCCTATAAGTATCTGTTATTTATTCGGTTTAATTTTTCATTATCTTAA
>ERZ773043.375-NODE-375-length-26027-cov-11.950139_pt1 | contig 26027 bp, 31 predicted proteins | sample MGYA00580636_ERZ773043 | MGnify/ENA primary metagenome ERZ773043 (study PRJEB29015, sample SAMEA2737992) | human oral metagenome | biome: human oral; feature: human-associated habitat; material: dental | place: China | collected 2065 ...
CCGAGCAGGGCAGCACACCGATCTCCGCCAGGAACTCGGCGATCACCCGGATGGCGGCGCGGTGTGGATCCAGGAAACCGTTGCCCGCCCGGCAGGCCGCGATACCGGCCTCCTGGGCAGCCAGGACCACCTCGTAGACGCGGCGCTGCGCGTCGGTGTAGTGGCCGTTGACCGGCAGCGTGCGGGTCACGTCCGCCGTGTACAGCGAGTTGACCTCGACCCCGGCATCCAGTAGCAGAAGGTCGCCGTTCAGGATGTCGCCGTCGTTGCGGATCCAGTGCAGGGTGTTGGCGTTATCACCGCCAGCGGAGATGGTGTCGTAACCGACGTTGTTGCCCAGGTGACGGGCGTGCAGGCTGAAGATCCCTTCCACCCAGCGTTCACCGCGTCCACCTGCCACGGCGTTCGGGAGCTCACTGGCAACAGCCTCGAAACCAACCCGGGTGGCCTCGCAGGCGCGACGCAGCTCGTTGACCTCGAAGTCGTCCTTGACCAGGCGAAGCTCGGAGAGCGTGCGGAACAGCTCCGCGTCCGCGTCCTGCGCTTGACCGCCGCGCAGTTCATCGACCATGGCAGTGATATCAGGATCGGTCTCGCGGACCACCCGCAGGCCGACGACCTCGGAAAGCTCGTCCCTCAGCTGACGTAGATCCCGGCAGGGGAAACCGACCCGGGCGGTCATCTCTTCCAGGGAGTCACGCTGGCCGACCCACATCTCCCCGTACCGGCTGGAAGCGTAGAACTCCTCATCCGTCCTGGGGCAACGAGGCCGGAAATACAGGCAGACATCGGTTGGGGAGACCACGACGACCGCATCGGGTTCCCGGTCCTCACCCAACCCTGTCACCCAGGCGAAGGTGGAGTGAGGACGGAACCGGTAGTCGCAGTCGTTGGAACGCACCTTGTAGGGCCCGGCAGGGATCACGAGGGTCGCGCCCGGGAAGGCCTCGCGTAGGGAGGCCCAACGGGCGGGGGTCCAATCGGCGGCCGCCAGTCGCTCGGGTGGAACCTTCGAGTAGGGTGCCCAACCCGAGACGATGAACTTCTTGAAGGCCTCCGAGTAAGAGGACTTCCGGTTGTCTGCGCGATCCCTCGCCTCGTGGCTGCCTACCTGCTCTGTGCTCATGGGCATGAGTTTAATTCCCGGTAGATTTACGTTCCAGAACGTTGGAAGGAAACGCATGCTCGCAGACCCCGCTGACCAGCAACACCTACTGACCCTGGCTGAACTCGACTCCGAGATCGGGCGTTTGCAACACACTGCCAAGACCCTGCCGCAGCACGCCCGCATCGCTGAGTTGATGACGACCCGGCAGGCGATCACCGACGACCTGGTGGCCGCAACCACCCGCACCCAGGACCTGGAACTCTCGGTTCACCGGGCGGAATCCGATCTGGTGCCGGTGCGGGCCCGGCTGGACAGGGAGAGTCAGAGGGTGGATGACGGTTCTGTAACCGACCCGAAGGTGCTACGTGGACTCGTGGAGGAGGTGGAACGCATCAAAAGGCGGATAACCGAGTTGGAGGACGCCGAGCTCGACCTGATGGGGCAACTCGAGGAGGCCGCCGCGGAACGTGACGAGCTGGCCGCCCGCAAGAAGAAAGTCGAGGACGAGCTGCGCGCCGACGTCGCTGCGCGCGACGCCGAGGTGGGCAAGTTGAGCGGCGAGGCCAAGGTCATTGCATCCAGCAGGGCCTCCGAGGCCAAAAAAGTGCCCGCCCCGCTGCTGGCCCTCTACGAGAAGATCCGCGCGCACAGTGGCCTCGGGGCCGCTAGGCTGCACCGCGGCCGATGTAGCGGATGTCAGCTGGAACTCACCGTCTCGGACCTGGACACGTACCGCAAAGCACCGGAGAATGAGGTGCTCAGGTGCGTTGAGTGCGACCGGATTCTCGTTCGGACGGCTGACTCGGGTCTGTGATGCCGAGCCGTGATCTCAGGGTCTCACCGGGGATTCCCCGTGCTGTCTCAGAGGGACTCGCCCTGCTGCGTGGCAGGCTGGATGTGCCTGCCGGTTTTACCGGGAAGGCGCTCGAGGAGGTGGAGAACCTCCGGGACAACCCGCCCGGTTTCCCGGGACACACCGACCGGACCGCCGTGGAACTCGTCACGGTTGATCCCGCCACATCCAAGGACCTGGACCAGGCCGTCCGGATCGAACGGAACGGATCGGGGTACCGGGTTTACTACGCCATCGCGGATGTCGCGGCGTGGGTGAAACCGGGATCCGCCTTGGAAGCCGAGGCGAGGCAACGCGGGGAGACGCTGTACGCGCCCGGGGCCAAGGTGCCGCTGTATCCCGATTCCTTCTCAGAGGAAGTCGGATCGCTGCTGCCCGACGGCAGACCCCGTCCGGCGGTGCTGTGGACCCACGACCTGGACACTGATGGGGTGCTCACCAGGGTGGGTGTCGAGCGGGCCCTGGTTCGTTCGCACGCGAAATTCTCCTACGATGAGGTCCAGGTGGACGTGGACGCTGGCCGGGCGCACCCGAGCGTCGCGCTGCTGCTCGTCGTCGGTGAACTGCGGCAACGTCTCGAGGTCGAACGCGGGGGTGTCTCCCTCAACCTGCCCGGACAGGAGATCATCGCGGAGAACGGAACTTGGCTGACGAAGTTTCGCTCCCCACTACCGGTGGAGAGGTACAACGCCCAGGTCTCGCTCCTGACCGGCATGGCCGCCGCGGAACTCATGGTGGGCGCAGCGGTTGGGATCCTGAGAACCCTACCGGCCGCCGCTCCCGAGGCGATCGCTCGCCTCCGCCTCAGCGCCGGGGCCCTGGGGGTTGACTGGCCCGTCGCGCAGTCGTACCCGGATTTCGTTCGGGGGCTGGAACCGGGGAAACCCGCAGAACTCGCGGTGCTGGCCCGCTGCACCTCGCTTTTCCGGGGCGCCGGTTACCGAAGTTTCGACGGCTCGCTGCCCGACGATGACTTGGGACACGCCGCCCTGGCGGCCCGCTACAGCCACGTTACCGCACCCCTGCGGCGGCTGGTGGATCGCTTCGCGTCCGAAATCTGCGTGAGCATCGGGCAGGGAGAACCGATTCCCGGGTGGGTGCGTGAGAACCTCGCCGGGCTGCCGGAGCTGATGGCAGCCAGCAACCGGCGAGCCCGTTCCTGGGAAAACGCGGTGGTGGACCTGGCTGAGGCGCTGGTCCTGCAAAAGCGGGTAGGAGAGGTTTTCGACGCGGTCCTCATCGATGTCAATCCGAGATCCGGGATGGGAACCTTCCAGATCGCAGCCCCGGCGGTGGAGGCGACGCTGCCCGCGGAAGGCCGTGAACCCGGCCGGGCAGTCCGGGTACGGCTGGACGAGGTGGATCTCAGCGAGGGCAGGACGGTGTTCTCCCATGCCGTTTGAGGCCGTTGGGGAAGCTAGACTTGCTGCTCGGACGAGTCGGCCGGGTGATCGCGGCCCGGGTAACCGGGCTGAGGAAAGTCCGGACTCCGCAGAGCAGGGTGGTGGGTAACACCCACCCGGGGTGACCCGCGGGACAGTGCCACAGAGAACAGACCGCCCGGCCCCATGGCCGGGTAAGGGTGAAACGGTGGTGTAAGAGACCACCAGTGCGCCGGGTGACCGGCGCAGCTCGGTAAACCCCACCCGGAGCAAGACCAAGAAGGCCAGTCCGCTGGCCGCGGAAACCGTCTGAGCGCTGCTCGCGCGAGGTTTCCGGGTAGGTTGCAGGAGCCCGCCGGCAACGGCGGGCCTCAGATGGATGGTCACCGTTGGACAAAATCCGGCTTACAGGCCGGCTCGTCCCCGAACAACTCGGCGAAGAGCCCTGCCGGGCGCTGAAATACGCTCCGACAAGGGAAAACACTATGATGTCGGATGATGTCCGATGATGCCGAATAGTGCTGAAAGTCAGGCCCCGAGAGGCCCCGAAGGGGTGTTTCTGAGATTGGGAGGCCCCGAGAGGCCCCGAAAAAGACCCCGGGAAACGCGAGAAGACCCCCACCCGAAAGGGTGGGGGTCTGTGCGTGCGCCGAGACTGACGCTAGCGGGCCTGCTCGGCTCCGATCAGGACGACGCTGCGCGCCACGGAGGCGACGGCGCACAGCGATCGCAGGATCAGCTCCGTCACCTCGGCCTGCTTCGCGGTCAGGTCCTGCGGGGGCATCTTGCAGGCGGCCCGGAGGGATGTGAGATTTCCGGAAGGCGGATTCTCCGGGCCAAGGAGAACTGCGAGCTTCTCCGCCTCGCGGCGGAGCCGGACCGCAGCCGTCTCCCGCTCCTTGGCTTCGCGCTCCAGGGCGACCGCATAGGCCTCCTGAAGCTGCCCGCACGCCTCGAGGAGGTCGCTGGAGCTGTGGCCTGCCAAGTTGCCGGACGACAGGATGTCCGCCACGTCAGCCCTCCTGCTTCTCGCCGGCGGGGGTGTTGACTGCGGCCAGGCCGGTGACGGCCATGGCGAGGCTGGACCAGGCGGTGATCTGCTCGCCGGTGACGATGCCGTAGACGCCGAGGACGGCCAAGGCGGCGGTGGCGATGCCGTAGATCCAGCGGCGGACGGCAGGGTTGGTGATGATCATGATGGGCTTTCCTTTCGGGATTCCAGATGGTGGAGGCGGACGGAGTGGTCGGACAGCTGCTCGTCGTAGCGTCGCTCAGCCTGTGTTGCCCTGGCGGCTGCATTGGCCGCCAAATCATTGGCGCGACCCAGCTCGCGGTCGTGGCGCTTGACTGCGGCGCGGACATCCGCGACGTCGTCGCGGACCGCCGCCAGCTCGGTGCTGTTCTGGTCGACACGGATGACCATGTCGCCAACCTGCTCACCGAGCGTCTCGACCCTGGCGAGGGTCTTGTTCACGGCGTCCCGCATGGACGACCCATGATTGGGGCGTAGCTCCTTGATGACTGGCGCGATTGCCGCCAGGGCAGCGAGAAAGGCGGCCGCTCCGGTCAGGAGTGGACCCCACACCTCCCACGGAGGGAGGGCGGGGCCCTCCAAGGGGATCACTCTGCCGCGACCCCCGCGTGCTTCAGCAGCGCTTCCAAGCCGGTGGCGATCTTGTCGACCTTGGAGTCCAGCTCGACAAGCTTGGCGTCCTGCTCCTTGACCTGCGCCTTGGTGGCACGAGTCTCGTCCCGGACCCAGGCGAGCTCCTGGTTCAGGGGAGTCCATTCCGGATCGGGCGCGCCGCGGCGAATGTCGCCGAGATCCTGAGAGAGCTCCTTGACGCGGTCCGCGAGATCCTCGAAAGCCTTCGCGAATTTGCCATGTTTCGGGATAAAGGTATCCCAAACGGAATGATCAACAACGCCGGCCATTTCGTTTTTGGTGTCTTGGTCCATTACAAAACCTCCTCGAGTAGATCCCGCATTAAATGCGGGGATAATTCCATTGGTATCCTCGAAGAACACGTGAATATGGTCTTCGTGGCGGGCGCTGATATTGGATCGATCGCCCGTGAATCGCATCCAGTTCCCGTAACGGGCCTTGTAGATGCGGTCCTGCCAAATGATGTGGCGGATATGCATGGCTCGGGCGTTACTGATGAGCCATGCCACGATCTTGTCCCCGGCGTCCCGGTAGGCGCCGGACGATCGAACCCCGACTTCGGGGGAGCAGATGATGTCCAGAGCCCGGCCAGTGCCGTGCTCGTCATCCCACTGGCCGGATGACGGGTAGGGGCCGCGCAGATAGGGCGTATCCCAGCCGCGACCGATCCAGATATACGGAAAGGCGTCTCTGGTTCCGAAATAAATCGATTCCGCAAGCTTTCTGACGGGACTTGTGGAGCGACTGCTGAGATTGCGATTCCAGTCGCTCCGGGGCGGCGCACCCATAAATATTTTCCTCTCGATTTGTAGAAGTTAGCGCCAATAACCGATGGCGCATGCGGTGATATGCAGCGGGTATCCTCGTGGCCTGTCTGCTACGTCTAGGCCGCACAGGTAGACGTGGTCGGTGGTGGCGTCATCTGGCGAGGTTGGCCACGATTTTCCGGATCCCAGCTGGTAGCGGCCCGGGATTACGACGGGCGGCGCAAGAAATGGCACGGGGAATTTCCACTCCCACTTGTCGAGCCACAGTCCTCCGTAGGCGGCTGTTCCGGCGCAGGTGGTCGACACTCGCTGCCAGCAGATTTGCGTTCCGTCGGGTTCGCGCCGCCATCGACCATCGGAGTTTCCGCCGCTGGCGGGCAGGGGGGTTTCCCGCGCGGGGCCGATGATCACGACCCGTTTGCCGTCGTGCAACCCGTAAACGAAGCTGCCCTCGACGAGGGCGCCGGCGGCGTTCTCGGCCTCCAGGGCGGCGCCGCCGGCCCCGGAGGGGTGCAGCCGCCGCCCGTCCCAGCGCCCGGTGATGATTCTGAGCGGCGCTTCTCCGCGCGTGGCGGCCTGGACGAGCAGGTCCAGGGGGGTGGTCACTGCCACAGCTGCCCTCCCGTGTAGATGTGACGGCCTCGGGTTTCACACACCGCGCCGGCGCTGAACGTGATTTTGCGGGCCGCGATGGTGACGTCGAGGCCGAGGCGGCGGATTCTGACCCGATCCCCCAGGGTGGTGTCGTCGACGGGGTGGGTCCAGGTCACGTAGCGGGACCGTTCCTGCCCCTCGGCCAGCAGTCGCCTGGCCTTGGCGTCGAGCACCTCCTGGGAGGTTGCCTCGACAGCTTCGCAGCGGGTGTGCGGGCCGACGCGGTCGGGGTGCCACGGGTTGGCGGGATCGGTGATCCACACCTCCGAGGTCAGCGCTGGCGTGTCCGACGTGGCCCGGGTGTAGAGCAACACCCGGTTGGGGACGTCCGTCCAGTCGGCCTCGTCCTCGTAGGTGGTGCGACAGCGGTAGTCGGCTGGGTCCCCGCCGTAGGTCGCGGCCAGGGGGCGTTCCATCGGGGCGACGTAGGGTGCGGCCCGCCACCAGCCGTTGGCGTCGCACCAGATACCGCCATAGCCGATGGCGTCGAGCAGCTCCGAATACAGCGTCCCCCAGGTTTTGTCCGGGTCCCACGTGAGTGGAGTCCGGAGGGTTTGCGGGGACGGGGTGAGCGCCAGTTGCGATTCACCCAGCTGCCGGAGGGTCATGGCGACCCTGTCGGTGACGACGATGCCGGCCTCGTACTGGGTCCAGTAGCCCAGCTGGGAGCGCAGCCGGGACGTGGGGTCCTCGAGTTTGAGGGTGGATGAGCTGTGGCCGTCGCGCAGCTTCCGGTTCGGCCAGGAGGCGCGGTACACGCCCATAGGCCGAGTTTCGGCGCCGTCGTGATGCAGGATCCGTATTCGCGTCGTCACCCAGTCGATACCTGCGGATGGCGGCTCGGCGAACTCGACAGAACCGCCGGTTCGCACCGCGGAGCTGATGTTCCACTCCAGGCTGCCACCTCGGATGTCGGACAGCTCGCCGCGGATGCGACCGTCTCGGTCGACGAGCTGGGCGCTCCACCACTCAGCCACGGCCACCACCCGCCTGCGTCGTGGCGGCGAAGCGCGCCGCGAAGCTGATGAGGGGTCGGTCGGTTTCGTCGCTGGTTCGGATGTCGCCGATCAGGACGCCGTGCATGTGGTGGCCGCGGGGGGTGCGCAGCCACACATGCCGGCCTATCAGCGGTATCCACGACTGGATTGGCGCGACCTCCTCTGGGGGGAGGTCGCCGGATATTGCGACCTCGATGGGTCGCGCCAATCCGAAGTGCGCGGTGGGAAGCGGCGAGCCTTCGTACTGCTCAAGAATGGTGGCTGCCGCAGACCAGGCAGTTTCGATTTTGAGATTGTCTGCGGCCCAGGCCCCGCCCGGCGTGCCGTCGGCGGGGGTGACCCAGATGCGGCAGGTGGGCGTCCCGACGCGAATCGGCTCCGAGACGGCCTCGGAGGGGAGACCCGAGATTGCGCGGGCGCGGTAAGCGACCGTCGAGGCGAGATCGGGGCGGGGATCGGTGACGGTCCCTTCCTGCGCATCCCAGCGGTCGAGAAGCTGCCATGTCGCCTCCCCGTCGCGGGACACCTCGATGGCGATTGCGACAGTGTCCGGCGCGCCGGCCTTACTGCCGGCCTTGGCTGTGGCGACCACCACGCCTTCGTCTTCAATCCAGCGGGCAGTGATGGTGGGGGTGGCGGGGTCGGCGTAGTCGACGCTGAAGTCAATGGCGGCCCATTGGGACCACAGCCCCGACCAAGACAGGATCCGCGCGGAGAAGCGGTAGCTGCCGCCATCCTCCAGCGTCGACGGGGACTCCGTGCGGCCCGTGATTGCGTCGTCCGTCCAGGCCGCAACCTGCTTCCCGGTGGCGACCTCGGTGATGGTCGCTTCGAGGCTGCGCGTTTGATAACCGCCGCTGTCGGCTTCGTAGGAGGCGGCGAGGCGACTGGATTCGACGACGCCGCCTGCGGCGGGGGCGGTGATCTTGAGGTGCGGAGACTCTGTCGCGAAGAAGCTGCCCATGTCGGACCAGGGGCTCCAGTCGGCGTGGGCGCCGCGGGTGCGCACCTGCCACAGCCAGGAGGCGCTACTCAGGCGCAGCCTGTGCGTGGAGGCGGCGCCTGCGACCTGCACGACGGGGCGCCAGGAGGTTTCCCCGCCGGTGCGGTAGCGAATCTCGGCGACGCTCTGCTGGCTGCGGTCGACCGGGTTGTGCTGCCACTGGAAGGTGATCCAGTCGTCGCTGGCTGCGATGCCACGGGGGGTGATCAGGGTGGGGGCGAGCGGTGCGGCCAGGGCGGGGATTTGGTCGGTGACCGTCCACGTGGACCACAGTTCCGCGCCCACGCCGGTGCCGGTGCGGCCACGGAACTGCCACGTCTCGCCGGGCTGCGGGGTCATTGTTCCGGTGGCGGCACCGTCTCCGCCGCTCAACCATGTCCGCCACTCGCCGTTGTCGACGCGCCGCTCCAACTGCCAGCGCTGCGGATAGCGCGCGTTGTGGGTGAGGGTGACGCGCAGATTCCCGCTCTCGCGGGTTACGGCGACACTGGGGGCGCTGGGCGTGGTACGGACGTAGTTCGACTCACCCCAAGGCGAGTCGAGGTTGCCGCCCCACGCGTCGAGGCGGTAGCGGAACTGATCGTTCTCCCAGACGCCGTAGTCGGTGTAGGAGGTTCCGTAGACGGTGCCGATGCGTGTCCACGCCCTGTCCGACTCCACCCACCGTTCGAGGCGGTAGCGGTCGGCGAGTGGCACGGCTGGCCAATCGACCCGGATCTGTCGATCTGACACGTAGTAGGCGCCCGGGCTGGGGGCGTTCGGCCTGGCGGAGCCGCGTGGCGGGATCCAGATGTTCGTTTCATGGAACGCCTTCACGCTGCCGCCGATGTAGTCGACGCCAGTCAAGGATGCCGCGCAGTCGATGTCGTAGCCCTGCGGTCTCAAGGGGAAGGTGTCGCTGAACTCTTCCAGCAGCGCCCATCCGCCTGAGGTGGAGACCTGAACGGCGCGCGTGTCCGTGTAGCTGCCGAACGTTCCACTGCGGGCGTACCGGGCGGAGCTATCCCAGAAGCGATAGTGGCCGCCAACTTCGATGCGCACGCCTACGCGCACGGACGTGTCGCCCGGGGCGGGGTCGGACATCGTCCACGTGATGCGGATGCACATGCGGCGCGGGGTGCCGGAGTTGGGAGCCCACGCCCCTTGGGTCACATAGGTGGCCATCAGTACCTCCTGTCCCACGAGGCGCGTCGTGCCCGGTCGGCGAATTCCTCCAGCCACGCCACGCCCGCGCTGCCAGTCGTGGCAGCTGTTTCGGGCATGGTGACGTTGATCGTCACGGTCGAATCGCCGCTACGCCCCGACCCCGCGACGAGGGGAGCAGGGGACGGTAGATAGCGGGGCGGCTCGGTGTGCCGCCGCCCGCCATCGGCAAAACCGGGCAGCAAGTCGCGCGGCACCCGGCGGGCGTTGAGCGCATACAGCAACCCCGGGCCGTAATGCTCCACCGCGGCTGCCCGGAGCACGAACTCCCTGCGGGAGAGCATGGCGGGCACGGAATCCGAGGTGGGAGTGCCGGGGCCTTCGACGATGCCGCCGGCGGGCCACCTGCGGCGCACTGGCATGCCGCCGCCCGCGAGACCGATGGCGTCGGCCAGGTCTCGGATGTAGCCGCCGGTTGCGGGCAGCACGGAGCCGCCATCGCTGGTGTGGTGGGTGCGGATGTAGGTGTGCACCGTGTAGCCATTGATTGCGGCCAGTGCGGATGCAGCAGCAGCGGCGACGGATGGCGCGTTGCTGGATGCGCTGATGGAGACGCCGACGTGCCGCGGGATGCGACCGAGCGCAGAGGTCACGGCGTTGGCGTTCGCGACAGCCTGGCCGTGCCCGACCGTTCCGATGGCTGGGCTGGTCTGTCGCGGAATGGACCCGAGTGCGCCGCGCACGGCGTAGGCGTTCGCGACAGAGTTGTCCCATCCGGGGGTGGAGATCGGCACCGCCACGCTGCCCGGCAGGCCGCTCAGGGCTTGCTGGACGCCGCCGATCTGCTGGACAGCACCATCCGCGCCCGGCACGCCGACCGGAATGTCCTTGTTGGCGGGAAGCCCGAGCAGAGCTGCCCCGAGGCCGAGGATTGCGATGAGCGCCTCGGGCAGGCCGGGAGTGGAGACGGCGGCCTGCGTTTCTGGCGGCATATTCAGCAGGGAATTGTTCAATTCTTTCGCGCTCGCGCCGGTATTTGGCAGGCCCGGGGATGTCACCCGGACCTCCTTGGAATCCGGAATTCCATTCAAGTTCCGGTCCAAAAGCCATGCCTGCTCGGCGGCTTTCATCAGTTCCGGGTATTGTGCCCGGAGTTGGATTTGCTTCTCGGCGGGCAGCTTTTGAATCTGGTCGTAGATCTTTGCCAGCTTCCCCGGGTCGCCCTCTGCCATCTGCAATTGAATGCGAGTGACAATATCCTCGGGGATTAGCCCCAATTTGTCTGCGTATTTTGCCGCCTCGTCGGCGGACATACCCATTCCCTGGGCGGTCTTTATGAACTGCTCGCGGGCGCCCGCCATTTTGGCGGTGGTCGCCTCGCCGCCCTCGCCCGCGGCAATCATGTCACTCGCGAGCTTCTTGGCGGCCTCGGCGATCTCCAACAGTGCAGAGCGGTTGGCGCGGCCCTTCTCGGTGGTTATGTCGAGGGTGCGGCCATTCTTTTCCAGGGCCTCCGCTGCGGCGTCGTAGGCGGCCTCCAATTTGATGGCGGAGTCCTCTGCCGAGGCGACGGCGGAGTAGTAATTATTTAGGGCGTCGACGACGCCCTGGATTGCTTTCGCCTGCGCCTCGGCTCCAGCCGCGGCAGCCTGCTGCTGCGATCCCAGCTGTTCCGCTGCCTGCCCTGCCGCGTCATAGCTGTTGCCGAGATGGTCGGTGTAGGCCAGCCCGGCAGCCATGGCCTGCTCGACAGTTTTGATGCCCTCGGCGGTATATACCAGTCCCGCCGGAAGTTTGCCGCCCGCGACCTCCGCGAGCTTGTCCATGTTGTTGGCATAGTCGGAGTAGGCGGGGCCAGCCGCGATGAGCTGATCCTTAACCTTGCCGAGGTAGTCGCCGAAGAATTCGGCAGTGTAGGCGGCATCCTTGCCGTTCTTCTTGAACTCGTCGAAGATCTGCCCGAAGGCTTTTCCGGCCTTCATGGCGTCCATCTGGGTGAGCTGCTTGGACAGCTCTTTCAGCTGATCAACAGCCTTCCCTGCGTCGGATTTCAGGATGCCAAACCAAGAATGATCAGCGCCCGCGCCCCAAGCTTTGTCGAAGTCGATGGCGTCCAGGGCTGACTTCAGGTCGTAGATGCTTTCGGTGGCGCCGAACAGGTCAGTTGCCAGCGCCTTTCCGTCGATTCCGCGGAAGATCGAGTCGACCTTGCTGGCGCCGGTTCCGATGTTCTCCAGGGCGCGGCTGACTTCGTCGCCCGTCTTGACGGCTGCCTCATTCCAAGAGGAGAGGGCTGCCGCGATTTCCAGGCCGGCGATGACTGTGGCGAGAATGCCGGCTGCCTTGGCGATCTTGCCCAATACGCTCGGGATCTGTGCAAGCTTGCCGCCGGAGGCGCCGAGCTGCTGCATTGCGGACCGGAACTCCGCGAGATGCACGGCCCCGCGCATCAGGGCGGCGGCACCGAGAGCGACCGCGCCAAATACTGTCACCACGCCCATCAGGGCGGCCGCAGCGGCAGGGCTCTGGGCTAGGGCGGACAGGAAGCCGTCGAGGGCCTGCACTACGGCACGAAGCGGCCCGTTGGCCGATTCGCCCATGCGGATGGCGAGGGTTTCCCACGAGCCGCCCAACTTCTCGAGATCCCCGGCGAGGTTGTCCTGTAGCTGGGCTGCCTGCCTGGCGGCGTAGCCGGAGTCATTGACCGCAGCGGTCCACTGCTGGATTCCCTCGGCACCCTGCGAGTAGAGGATGCTGGCGGCGCGAATGGCGTCGGAGCCGAAGATCTGCGCCAGGGCTTGCTGGCGTTGCGCGTCGGTCAGGTGGCCGAGCTTCTCGCGCAGCTGCCCGGCCAGGCCGGCGAGCCCGACGAATTTTCCTTGAGCGTCATAGGCGTTTATGCCCAGTTGTTGCATGAGCCGCGCAGATTCTTTCGACGGGTCTGCGAGGTGCTGCAACATGCTCTTGAAAGAGGTTCCTGCGTCGGAGCCCAGTAGACCTGCCGATGCGAAGGCGGACAGGGTGCCGACGGTTTCCTCGATCGACAGCCCGAACTGGGAGGCGACGAGGCCGCCCTGCTTCAAGGCCATGCCGAGATCGGAGACCTCGCCCATGGCCTTGCCCGCGCCGGCGGCGAGGAGGTCAGCGACGTGAGGGACGTCCTTGCCGCTGAGATTGAACTGCGTCATGGCGATGGACGCGAGCTCTGCGGCGTCCTTGACCTGCATCTGCCCTGCCGCCGCAAGGTCCAGGGCGCCCTTCAGGCCGCCGCCCAGAACATTCCGGGTGGAGACGCCCGCCCTGCCTAACGCCTCGATGCCCTGCGCCGCCTCGGTGGCAGAGTATTTCGTGTCCGCGCCCGCCTGTAGGGCGGCTTCGCGGAGGGCGGACATGTCGGAGGCGGACGCCTGGGTGGCGGCCTGCACCCCGGACATGGCGGACGAGAAGCTGCTGAATTGGCGGACCGCCAAGGCAGCGACCGCCAAGGCCGCCCCGCCCATGAGGGCCAAGGCGTTGGAAACGTCCAGGACGGCCTGTTTGTTTGCGAGAACCTGCTGCGTCAGGGAGGTCGCGGCAGCCGCGGCTCGGCGTGCCCCGCCTTCGTAGCTTCCGGCAGCCGCCCCAGCGGCGGCGAGCGCCGCAGCGGATTCCTTGGTCGCCTGCCCGCCTTCCTTGGTTTTGTTGGCAAGCTCGCCGGCAGCTTGGGCTGCCCGGCGATTGGTGGATTCATGGCTGGCGGCAGCGGATGCGGCCGCGCCGACCGCGGAGGCGGACCCCTTGGTGGCCTGCTGGACCTCCTTGGTTTTGTTGGCGAGATCGGAGGTGGCCTGGGCGGCGCGGCGCATGGCCGCCTCGTAGCCCCCGGTGGAGGCCTCAAGAACAACCCGCACGGTGCGATCGGACATCGGTCACCGTCCTCTCTCGTCGTCGCGGGACACCGTCCACTTGCGGTGGCGGTGCGGCACGGGCTGCCCTGTGGCGTCGCTCCGCTGCTTGTCGAGTTCCTGCTGCTTCGTCTGGGCGTTCTCGAGTTCGAGGCAGGCCCGGCACTGCCAGTAGACGGCCCGCCATTTGGCGCGTTCCTGTTCGGGGATCTCCGGGTCCCAGAGGGACTCGGAGAGGGGCTGCCCGCAGTCGGGGCAGCAGTTACTCTCCCAGTCGGCGTAGGCGCGCCACAGGGCGCGTTCCCATTCGTCGTATTCGGCTTCCTGGGTGACCCGCCCGGTGCCGGAGTCGTAGTACCGGGCGGGTTCCCAGCCGAGGAAGCGCCGCAGCGAGATGCCCTGCTTACGGGCTAGACGCATGTCGGCGCGTAGCCCAGCGTCGTCGGCGACGACGCTGGCTACGTAGGGAGGTCGACCGGGGTGGAGGCCTGGTCGAGGGCCTTGCTGACCTTGAGGCGCTCCCCAACGGGAGCGACGGCCAAGTAGTTGGCGATCACGTCGGCGGTGAGTTCCGGCAGGTTCTCGCCAGTCTCGTCGGTGACGCGGACCACGCAGCGGCGGGTCAGCAGGTCGTAGAGCCGAACCTGATCGCTGCCGGCCTGTGCAGCGACCTCGGCCATCATCGGGGCGGAGGGGGCTACCAGGTGGATGCGAACGAAGCAGGCCTTGACGGCGTCACGGGCCTGTTTCTCGGCCTCCTGGGCGGCTTCCAGTTCGGCTTCCGCCTGGGCGAGCGGGGACGGCTGGTTCATGCGCCGCTTCGGTCCGTCGCTGCTGGCTTCAGCGGCCAGGGCAACGCGCTTGCGCGCCGCCTCGACGTCGAGCTGCGCCTGCCCCCAGGCTTCCCGTAGCGGCTGGTGCTGCTCGTGGTCGACGAGCAGGTCCACGGTCGCTGCGGGGCCGGTGGCGGGGTCGGCGATGCGCTTCTGGATGAGATCTAGATAGTTGGCCATCAGGGACCTCAGGCGACGATCTTGACGTCGAGCAGCGGCTCGCCGCTGACCGCGATGGCCTGTCGGGTGCGCAGCTTCTCGCCCTCGGCGCTGGAGTCGACGGCGACGCGGCTACGGGCGCCGAGGGTGACCGGGTAGATGTCGACGATCTGATCGGCGGCGAAATCCACAGTCTTGGCGTCAAGGCCGCGCCTGTCAATGATCCAGCCGGTGGTTCCCGGGGCAAGGACGGAGTAGTAGCCGTAGGCGGCGTCGGTGAGGTTCTGCGGGTTGTAGTCGTACTCGACGGCCTCAATTTTCGTCGTCGCCCTGCCCAGGCTCTCCGTGGCCTGCTTGTAGCAATACTTCGTCCTGGTGACGGTGGACTGCTCGGTGGACGGCTCGAAACTGTAGAGGGCGCAGGACAGGTCCGTGCCCGCCTTGATCTCGGCCAGCTTCGGCGCCGACAAATCCGCAATCGCCTTGACGAACACGATCTTGCTGTTGCCTGCCGCGTCAATGCCGGGCGGGTCGAAGGGGGAGGTGCTCACTGGTCGGATCCTTTCTCCAGAGCCTTGTAGACGGGCTCAGCGGGCGGGGGAATGGGGGCGTCGCCACCCGCGGGCGGGAGTTCGACGCGGGGCTTCATCGGCAGAGGGCGGCCATTGATGTCGCAGGCCTCCTTCTCGAGGACCTCGAGCTCCTTGTCAGCCTCAGCCTCGGCGCGGTCGACGGTGTATTCGTGGCGCGTCACGGCATGCCTGACGCGCACCCAGTCAGCGGCCATCAGATGGCTCCTATCTGCACGTGTGTGCGGTAGCGGATGGTGATGGAGTGGCGGGGATCGGCGGGGGTCTGGCCATCGGTCAGCACCGGCCCGGATTCAAGCTCCTTGAGCGGCGAGGCCATGGGGGAGGGGCGCTTGCCGGTGAGGGCGGCGCGGATCGCAGAGGCGGTGGCGCGGCAGCCCTGCACGGTTTTGGCGACCGCCAGCACGTCAATGTCGAGCCGTACCCAGTGCGGGCCGACGCCGAGCCGGTGTGTTTCGGCGGTCCCGACGCCGAGACGTGTGATGACGTATGGCGTGGGGGGTTCGCCGGCGGCGCTGGTGTCGTGGACGCGTAGACCGGCGGCGGTGAGTATGGCGGCGATGGCCTCGGGCACGGTCAGCCTCCTATCGCGTCGATGCCGAGCGTGGACAGGGCTTCGATGAGTCCGGGGATGGCGGCGTCGGCGGCGGGGCCCATGTAGGGCTGGGCGGCCATCTTGTAGGTGCCGTACTCGACGTAGGCGCCGTAATGGGCGGTGGGGCCGACCTCGACGCTGGCCGGACCGGTCTGGGTCATGCCGATGGATGCGCGCAGAAACCCGGTGTCGACGGGCGCCTGCATCTGCGCGACCCTGACGACATCCAGGCCGGTTTTGCGCACCGCCATGTCGGCGAGGCGTTTCGCCTTCGCGCCGGCTGCGGCAAGGTCGAAGGCGAGTTTTGCGAGATCGTTCACGCCGGCTTCTCGGCTCGCTCGCCCAAGAGCTCGAGGTGGAACCGTCGGGCGGTGGCGAAGCCGTCGCCGCGGTCGACGGAGGTGATCTGGTAGCGCTGCCCCACAGTCTCTGCGACGTGGGCTTGGGTGATGGTGAGGATCTGTCCAGGCGCGATGCCGGCCACGTCCCACGGCACCGCGGCGACGTAGCGGTCGCGTATCACCGTTTCGCCGCCGCCAGCGACCACGCGGGTGGTTGTTTCGGTGACGGGCTGGATGCGTCCGCGCCCGGTGTAGACCATGTCCCCCTCGGTCGGGGCCTCTTGGCCGGCCTGGGGGTCGTAGACGGTTTTGCCGGGCTGGTTGATGCGCACCCGGGACGTCATGATGGCATTCTGGGCGGCTCGCGCCTGGGTGAGCATGGCGTCGGTGATGTAGACGGGGCCCGGCATGTCAGGTCCAGTCCAGGCGTCGCGGTATCAGCTGCCCGTTCGGCAGCCTTGTCACGCCTCCGTTGCGAGCGGATGTGGGGATGTAGTCGGACATGCGACCGTCGACCTCGATCACCCCGTCGAGTCGTGCGGCGAGGCGGGACAGGGGTGACTTGGCGCGCAGCGCGGCAGCCGCCCCGAACAGGTCGGGGGCCTTGAAGGTGAAGGTTGCCCCCTCCGATGTGAAGCTGAGGAGGCCACCTTGGCCGAGGGTCCTGACTGCGAGACCCTCGACCGCCTCGGCGGCCAGCCAGTGGGGGTCATAGGTGGGGGTGTAGCCATCCTGTCCGGGGATTTTGCCGGCAGGGTCGATGGTGTGGGCATCCTCGGCGGCGTATTCCCAGTGCTCGTCGGAGATCTGTTGGGCGAGATCTCCGACGAGCTTCTTGGCCCGGGCGATGGCAGCGTCCTTGTCCATTCTGGCCACCCCTCCCTATTACTTCTTACGCCGTCCCGGCGTTTCCGGTTCAGGCGTTTCCGGTTCAGGCGTTTCCGGTTCGGCGGCACGTTCAGGCTCTGCCGTCCAGCCGAGGCGCTCAGCCAGGTGGCGGGGTGCGGTGACCTTCGCCCCGCTCCCGAGGGCGAAGGTCACGATCTCAGGGCGGCTCATCATGCGGCGTTGGTGAGCTTGACGAAGTCGCTCGCGTCTTCGTGCTCGGTCAGGAAGCCGTATTCGGCCTCGGCGCGGATGGCCAGGAGGTTGTTCTCCCACAGGGAGACGAGTTCGCCGTTGATCGTGACGGCGGTCTCGGTGGACACGTCGTAACTGATGCCGCCGACTGCGCCCCAGACGGCCTTGCTGAAGTTTCCGCCAATGCCGACGACCTTTGTGGTGTCGCCCGACAGGGCAACCTCCTCGCCCATGTAGCAGGGACGGCGGAGCAGGCGGCCCGCGATGAGGGTATCGTCGGCGCCGGTCGGCACGTCGACGAAGATGGGGCGACCGTTCTTGTCGACGGCCTCGATGATGTCAGGTTCGACGGTGGAGTCGAGCATCCAACCGGTGAGGCGCTTGCGGTCGGCGGTGAGCAGCCGCAGGGCTGCGGCAAAGTCGGCATAGACGCCGCCCTTCTCGGCGGTGGCGGTGCCGATTTCGACGGCCTTGGTGGTCTTTGCGAGGTAGTCACTGAAGGGACCGGCAGTGGTGCCGTCCGTCGCCTTGCCGTGAATGGAGGCCATGTCGAATGCCTGCGCGAAGGCGGTTGCGAGCTGATCGTAGAGGCGGTCAACGTACTTGGCGGGGTTGGCCCGCACCACGTTCGCGGAGACGACGACGATCGCTGCCGCCTTCTCGGGTTTGATGGTCCGCAGGCCCATCTTGCTCTCGGTGGCGGGCTTCTTCGCCGCCTCCCCGACCCAGCCGACTCGTGGGCGGCCGGTGACGACGGGAATGGCCACGCCCGCAGGACCGAGATCGGTTCGGGGGACGAGCCTCTGGACGACGGACTGCTTTGCCGCCTCCTCGAAGATGGGCTCAGCGACTTCGGGATTGATGAAACCCGCGAAGTCGGCGGTCTTGATAGGGGCAGTGATGGGCATGGGAATCTCCTTTGCGGTGTAGCCGGGTCGAGGTCAGGCGCCGACTGCTCGGCGGAGAACCTTTTCAAGCTCGGGGCTGTTGAGGGCGGGTGCGCTGGGCTTGCCGCCGAGTGTGTCGCGGGCCCCGGCGGGGGCTTCGCGGAACAGATGGGGTTTGCGCTGCTGGAGCTGCTTGAGGGCCGCGTCGATGCCGGTTGCGGTGCCGTCGTCCGCGACGGTGACCTGGTCGCGCAGATACAGGTAGACGGTCTCGGGATCTGTACTGTTGGCGCTGCTGGCTGCATCGAGGATGGCCTGCTTGGCGACGAGACTCTGATACTTGCCGCGCCAGTCGGCGGCACTGGTTTCGGCTGCCGTTACGCGGTCGGTCAGCTTCTGGGTCTCGGACTTGTTGGCGTCCTCCAGGGCTGCGAGCTTCTTGGCGGCGGATGCGTTCTGCTTGGCCTTGGCTTCCCATTCCCGAGCCCTGGCCTCCCAGTCAACGGGAGTGATGGTCTTGGCGTCTCCGGCCTCCTGGGCTTCAGGGGCGCCCCCGTCCGGGGCGGCGTCGGCCTGCATCCTCCAGCCGCCGAAGAGGGCCTTATGGGTGGCGATTATCTGGGCAAGCTCGGGGGGCATAGTGACGACGAGTTGGGCCATGGGAGCTCCTTGGGGTGAGATACAATGGGGACATAGACGGAGCGCGATCCCCCCGCCAACCCTGCAATAACGGGTCGCTAGAACGCGGAGGCCGTAGCGCTCCGTCTTTTTGTTTCGCCTAAAGCAGGTGGATTTCTTCCAGGGCGCTGCCGTTCTCCGACAGCACCCACAAGGACTTGATGGCAGCGTCCTTGACGCGCTGGTTGTACTTGGCGAGTTGGTCGCGAACCTTAGGCGGCAGCTTGCCGGCGCCCAGGTCGATGACGAAGTGTTCTTTGGTGACACCGTGGACGCGTGCTCGCAGCACAGCCTGTTTGATATGCCCCTTGATGGGGCCATAGCTGGCGGTTGTTGACTTGAGCTCGCGGGGCTTCGCCTGCCAGGTGAAGTCGTTACTGGAGGGGCGCGGCGCGCCCGCCCGCCTGGCGGGTCTGGGTATCCATTCGATGGTCTCACCGCGGGCCTGCATGCGCTCGGCGAACTCGATTTCCCGCGGCGTCAGGGTTTCGCCGTGGAGGTCGAACAGCAGTGCGTCCTGTCGGCGCTGGAAGTGTGCCTGCTCGAGCGGCGTGAGCGGTCTGTCGGGTGGCGGTGAGGGCCAGCGCCAGCCACCTTCCGGAGGCTGGCCGACCTTGCCGGCGTGATAGGCGGTGCGCCACCCGTCAGATGTGCGCGGCTTCGACCATTCGTCGAACGGGTATCCACCGGCGCGCCACGCTTCGTAGCGCTTCGGGCCGAGGATGTCGCGCTGCGTTTCCTCGGGCTGGCGGCTGAACCAATCCGGCCCGGATTCGAAGTCGAGGCCTCGGGGCTCAACGATGTCGAATCCAAGTTCCCGCCAGGTCTTGGTCCTTGGTAGGCGGGTGCAGCGACCTTGGTGGTGGTCGAGGGGGCCGGGTTCGTCGATGTCGTGCAGGCTGCCGTGTTGCGCGATGCAGGACGGGCAGGTGCGGGAGTCGAGCTTCGCATACCATTGCCAGCCGGCCAGGACGTCGCGGTTGGCCAGGTCGACAACCCGGGCTGCGGCACGATGGGCGTCGAGCATTTCGGTGCGGGCGATGACCAGGGCGCGGGTGATGTTGCCGTTGAAGATTCCCTCGGTGTCGGCGACCATGCGGCGGGCGGCCTCGCGGGGATTGAGGCCGCCAGAGATTCCGAGCCGCAGGGCCCGGGTCGTGGCAGTGACGGCCTCCCGCGACAGATAGTAGGTGCGCACCGTGATCTGTTGCGTGGTGCGCTCGACGATTGCCTTGAGGGTCTCGGAGTCGGGGCGACGGAAGCCGATGTCGATGCCGTGGGGCAGCTGGGAGGCGATGAGTTCCTCTTGACTGCTGGCGGCGTTCTCGACTGCCAGCTTGGCGCCCGGAGCGAGGGCCTGGTTGGTGGCGCGGGCTGCCTCAAGAATCTGTTCGGCGATGACTCGACGGCTCACTTCGAGCCGTGCGGCCCGGTCGAGGTCGCCCATGCTCAGGGCTTTGTCGAGTTCCTTCTTGGCCTCTTGTAGGGCATGAAGCCATGCGGCGATCAGGTCGTCGGCCTGCCCTTTCAGGAGATGCTCGACAGCCCGTCTAGACCTTGCGAGAGCCTCGAGGGTTTCGCGCGTGTAAGCCATGGCTAGTAGACGGCAGGGATTTCACCGGCGGCGAGGGCGCGGCCAGTGGCCTCCGCGGATGTGGCTCGCTGTGCAGCGGCCCGCTCCAGCACGGCGTCGCGGTCAGGCAGGCCGAGGTAGTCGACGATGTCGTCGAGCGCCAGTCCCAGGGTTTGGAGAGTGGCGGCGTTGCCGATCTTCTCGGTCTCGTCGAGCGGCATGGGGTCCTCCCACTGGGGGGTGAGGTCGCCGAGGCCGAGAAGTTGCGCCTGCCCCCGCCATACGGGGGTTGTGACGTCCTGGATGCCGCGCACGGACGAGACGAGGCGGGCGGACAGGACGCGCAGGGACTCGCCGGAGGGGATCTGCCCGGAGGTCTGGGAGAAGTAGTAGGAAGGCACGCCGGCTATGGATGCGATCTGCTCCTTGAGGTCGCGCTGCTTTTCGAGCAGTCGCCCCAGGTCTGGCGGATCCAACTGGCCGAACGGGCCCGGCCCGTCGTGGGTGAAGATGCGCTGTTTGCTGCCGTCGAATTTGCCGCGGGGCAGCCCGGCGGCAGCCTGCGTGAACTCCTGGATGCGGGCGAGCGGGTTCGCGCTCTTTGGCTGGTAGTTGAGGAGGTACCAGAAAGGCCGGGCGTAGCCCTCGGAGAGGGCGAGTAGGTCGGCCAGCCCCTTGTTCAGTGCGTCCTGCAAGGGGATTACATCGGCGAGCACGGAGGTTCCGTGCTGCTCGGGTTCCTCTGCGCCACGCTTGAACCAGCAGCACGGAACGACGCCGAAGCTGTGGGGGATGACGTCCCCGCCGTCGTCGTCGGCGTGGGGTCGCCATGCGGTGTGGTCGACGGGAAGGTTGGCCTTGCCGAGGTTGCTGACGGTGCGGTAGCGCTCGACACGGTCCGCGTAGTAGAGGTTGGCACGACCGTAGCCGTCCTCGATCCAGATTTTGGCGGCGCGGTCGAGCCGGTCGGGGTCGACGGGGTCGACGTGGGGGATGATCTGGTCGGCTCGATGGTAGCGGGCCTTGGGTTGGCCGTTGCGTCCGAGCCATGTGAGGGTGTAGGCGTCGCCGCAGCGGGCGGTTTCGATGTTGACCGCAGCGACAAGTCGGGACAGGCCGTTCTCGTCGGCGAGGCGGTCTTCGGTGGCGCCTCCCCATGTGCGGATTCGTAGCCGGTCGGTGGTGGCGGTGACGACGGCGGGGCAGAGGTTCTGCCGCAGACTCTCGAACAGCTTGCCGTACTTGGCCTGGAAGTCGGGGGTGGCGAACTGGAGTTCATGCTGTCCGGCGTAGTAGGCGCGGTAAGTGGCGTAGGCGGTTCCGCGTTTGGCGTGTTCCTCGAGGGCGGAGGTGAGATGCTCGATGGGCATGTTGCCTCCTATCCGATGTCGTAGAACGTGGTGCCGTAACCAGCCTGTGCGGGGTCAGGGATCAGCGCCCAGGCGACAGCTTGAGTGAGGGCGTCGACCTGGTCGTCGTGGGCGCCGTTGGGGAAGGCCGCGGCTTCCTCGATCAGGTCGTCGGCCCAGCGGGTTTGCGGCAGCCAGATGTTGCCGGCCTCGACAGACGGGGCGATGGCGTCGGCCCTGACCGTCTTGCCTCCTCGGGGGGCGACAGGCAGAATGCCGGGGATCTCCCGCCGAAGGGTATCGATGGCGGCGTGGCCGTTGGCCGCAGCCTCGATGAGGACGGCGCTGGTCATGGGCCAGCGCTCCCGCATGGCGCGGATCTGGGCGAGCTGGTCGCTGTAGCCCCAACGCCCGCGGGCTTGGTCGAGCAGGTGCATGTTGGGGCCGTTGATGCTCCAGGTCTGCCCGACGACCCAGTCGCTGGTTTTGCTGCCGGTGAAGGTGAGGTCCCAGGATTGGATGATCTGTCCGAGTGGCGGCGGGTTGGTCCAGCGTTGCCACCATTCGCGGCGGAGGACGCCTCCCTCGGCGGGGGAGGGGCGGCCTTGGTAGAGGGCCGCCCATGTGCGGGAGCCGGCGGCGGCTTTGCGGGCCTCCCATTGGGCGCGGGTGCGGCCACGGGCGGAGATCATGTATTCGCCCTCGGCGCGACCGAGGGGGTCGCTGGCGGGGTTCTCGCACTGGGCGGGGATGTTGAGGACCTCCCAGTCGGTATCGGAGGCGACGAGGCGGCCTGCCAGGTCGTCCTGATGCCAGCGGGTGAGGATGAGGACGACCTGGGCACCGGGTGCGAGGCGGGCGGCGAGGGCGTCGGTCCACCAGTCCCAGCATGTGTCGCGGATGATCTTGGAGTCGGCTTCTGCCCGGTCCTTGATGGGGTCGTCGATGATGAGGAAGTCGGCGGGGCGGCCTGTAACACCGCCGCCGCGTCCAATGCTGTAGACGCCTCCGGCGTGCCCTTCGATGCTCCATTCGCCGGCGGCGCCGTGGTCGTGGGCGACGGCGAGCCCGAGTTCGGGGTGTGCGGTGATGGCGTTGCGGATGGCGCGACCGTTGCGGTTGGCGAGTCCTTGCCCGTAGCTGCCGGTGATGATGCGCAGGTCGGGGTTGTGTTGCAGTAGCCAGATGGGCAGGTCTCGACCGACGCGGGTGGACTTTCCCTCTTGGGGTGGCATGGAGATGATGAGCCGCCCGTCGGGGGTGTTGGCGAGCTTGACCAGGGCGCGATCGATGAGGTCGAGGGCGGGGGTTTGGACGGTGCGGGGGTCGACGGCCTTGCCGAGCTCTCCGGGTGTGGCGTGGTGTCGGTTGGGTTGGTAGAGCTCGGCAAGCAGCTGCCAGACGGTGCGAGGTGCGCCCATGCTGCCTCCTCGGGGATACGGGAAAACCCCCGCCAGTGACGGGGGTTTTCGGGCGCGTTCGTAGGCCGCTAACGGCAATGATAGCAGGTCACGCCCCTTGTCGTAGGCGGCTCTGCGCGATGAGGCCGCAGATCTGGCCGAGGTCGTACAGGCGTCGCCTTGGGCCTTCGGCAACGGGGGCGAGGAGCCCGCGGCGTCGGGCCCAGTCGCGCAGGGTGCGCTCCGAGGTGCCGGTGATGGCGGCGGCCTGTCGCAGGGTGACGGCCTGGACTGTGACCTCGTGGCCGCAGACGGGGCACCGCCACAGGGGCTGCGTGCCGGGCACGCGGGTGAGGTGTCCGACGTGGCAGATGCCGCAGGGCACGTCGGCGGGGGCGGGGTCGCGTACGGCCTTCACGGCGTTTTTGACGGCCCGGTGGGTGGCGGTGATGCCGGAGGCCAGCTCGGGCCATTGCGGGAGTCCTGAGGCCCATTCGAGCTGCCCCAGCAGCCATTCCACGACCGTGGGGATGGTTGGTTGTTCGGGGAGTTCGGGAGGCAGGTCGGAACATTCATCAAGAGCCGTCGCCTCGAGGTCGCGGCACCAGCCCCACAGGTATGGCAGGACGCCGACGCCCTCGGGGTCGCAGTGCTCCATGCCGTCGAGCCATCCGCTGCGGTCGCGGGTGTCGAGGAGGCAGAGGATGCCGAGGTCGACGGGGGGTCGGGATCCGGGGGTGGGTCTGCTGGCGCCGGTGGCGGGTCGTCGGGTGATGAGTGCATCCGGGAGGAGTTCGCACAGCTCGGGGAGTTCGCCGAGGGCTTGGCGGATGGTGTCAACATCAGGGCCGGGGGTGGTCACAGGAGTCCTTCCTGGGTGAGTGCTGCGGCGAGGGCCTGTGGGACGAGCGCGCGCTGCGTATCGGTGAGTTGAAGTTGGTCAAGAAGCTGCTCGAGGACGCGTTGGAACGTCTGGGCTTGGTCGAGGGTGGGGCGCTCCCGGGCCTGGCGGAGATGTTCGGCGGTGAGGCCAATGCGGAGCATGTCGGCGAGGGAGCGCTGCGCTCGTTCGAGGGCGCGTTCGTAGATCTGCACGAGGGCGGATACTTCGTCAACGCCGGTGACGATGTTGACGGTCGCCCACGTCTGAAGATCGGCGATGTGGGTCCGGGCGATCTCCTTCCATTGCCAGATTTCCCCGGCAAGATCCGCATAGGCGGCGACGGGGTCGGCGAGAGCCTCCCATCCGCGCGCCTCGAGTTCGCCCTGGATGCGGGCTTCGATGACTCTGCGATTGGCCTTGGCGAGGGCCCGGGGGGCGCTGCCGCCATGCATGCGACAGCGGGTCCCGCCACGGATCGGATGCTGGCGGCAGGGTTTGCCGGAGCGGGTTTTGGCGCCGCAGATCGTGGGGTTGGCGTGGGGCTCGGAGTCGGGGGTGGGTGGCGTGGGGTTGTTGCTCATCGGGGGTCCTGCTCGTCGAGGAGTTCGATGCCGAGGGTGGCGGCGATGTCGGGGTGAAGGTCAGCGATGACCTCGTCATCGCTGGGGCCTTCATAGCCGAACTGGGAACCGCGTTCGATTCGGTAGTTGAAGAGGGCGTGGGTTGCGGCGGCGGTGGCTTCTTCGTGGTCGGCTCCGATGGCGTCGGCATCGGGGAAGCTGCTGGCGGCGAGGGTGAACAGATTGGCGATACGGAGCTGCTCGGCGATCTCCAGCAGCGCATGAACGGTGGCGGCTTCGACGTGTCGGCCCTCGTGGCGGTTGAAGTGGACGTTGAGCTCGCCCAGCGCTGCTTCGCGGCATGTGACTGCGGCGGTGAGCGGCCTCGGGCTGGGGTTGTTGATGGCGTTCAGCAGGTTGGCGGCGGCCTGCTCCGAATTGCTGGTCATTGCTGGACTTCCTTTCGGTCAGGGCTGGGTGAGTGGGGCGAGGATTGGGGCGAGCCCGAGGGCGGTGATGAGTGCGCGGGTGGCGCACCAAGCGAGGACGCCGAGGGTGGGGAGGCCGGTGATCAGGGTGAAGATCATCCCCAGACCGAAGAGGCATCCCGGCAGGTTGCCGTCGTCGTAGTGCTCGGGCGGCGGGACGCCGAGGCGTTCGTAGACGACTGCCCCGATGACGCCGGCTGCGACGATGGTCAGGCTGGCGAGGGTGGCGAGACCGCCGGCGACGAGGAAGGCCAGCTCCTTGGGGGTCATAGCGTGTCCCTGCCGGTCTCGGGTGCGGGGTGTATCAGGTCCTCGACGTCCCGCAGGATCGCGGCATGGGTGCACGGCCATAGGTGGGAGCAGTGGTGGCAGATTTGGCGGGGCCCGTCGGCGGTTGGTGTGTGGATGGTGGCGATGTCGCGGAGGGTTTCTATGGCGCGGTCGAGGTTGGTGGCCATGGGGCTCCTTTCGTGTTCGATTACGGGCGCTGCGGCGGTGGTGGCGTCACTGGTTTCGTTGCCGATTTACCCGCGGGGCGGGTAGCCGGGGATAGTGAAGTCGGTGATGGAGACGACGCCGCCGGGCAACTGGGTGACGTGGCTGGCCCAGCTGCCGTTGTGGTCGTCGTCGAGGCCGGCCTCGACCCAGACGCGGGCGTCGGAGGGGAGGTCCGCGAGGATGCGGCGGAGTTCAGCGACGGTCACAGCAGCTCCTCGGTGTCAGGGTCTTCGGGCCAGTACTCCTCGTCGGCCCACGGGTCCTCATGCTCGAGGACGTAGTAGGCGTGGTCGAAGTGGTCGAGGTCGCAGAGGATGTCGATGATGCCGAGGTCGCGCTGACCGAGCTGGTGGTGCTGGATGCGGATCGTGATCTCGACGTCCTGGTCGCGGATGCGGGACAGGTGGGCGATGAGTTCGGCGACGGTCATTGCTGGGGCTCCTGCTGCTCGAGGACGTCGGCGATCCGCCGGAGCTCGGCGGCGAGGACGGGGCGGTTGGCGCGGCTGCTGTGGGGTGGGTGGTCGATGTCGAGGCGGAGGATGCGACCGTGGCCGGCGATGACGCGGATCGCGATGTGGCGGTCCATGGGGGTGCCGTCGGGCAGGTCGTCGCAGCCACAGTCGAAGATGTCGGTGCGCATGGCGGTTTGGGGG
>ERZ773043.376-NODE-376-length-26024-cov-5.191844_pt1 | contig 26024 bp, 15 predicted proteins | sample MGYA00580636_ERZ773043 | MGnify/ENA primary metagenome ERZ773043 (study PRJEB29015, sample SAMEA2737992) | human oral metagenome | biome: human oral; feature: human-associated habitat; material: dental | place: China | collected 2065 ...
ACGCCTTCCCGCGTACTGTCGTGTATGCTGTGCGCCCAGCAGAAGCCGCCTTTTACACACCCGGCGTGGCGCGGATTTATGAAGTGATGACGCAGTTGGGCATTCCGATTATCGATATTGAGTGAGTTTCACGATAACTGTTTAGCGTTATGAGCAGCGCCTTTTTAATTTTGTGCCACCGCCCGCCGCTGTATTGGCTGCGGCTGGCCGAGCGCCACCCCGAAATCCGCCTGCTGCTGCACTACGATGCCAAGGCGGATATCGGCGCGTTGTCACCCCTGCCGCCGAATGCGCGCCTGATTCCGCAGCGCGTCAACATCCGTTGGGCGGGTTTCAGCATGGTGGAAGCCACGCTGCACCTGATGCGTGCCGCGCTGGCCGATGCAGACATCCGCTTTGCGCACCTCGTGAGCGGCAACTGCGTGTTGCTGAACACCCCCGCGCAAATCGAGCGCGAATTTGCCGCACTGCCACGCGGCAGCCTGTTGCTGGAATGCCGTGCCGAGCCGCGCCTGCGCTATCGCGTGCGTTTCAATACGCCGCACGCCGATACCGCTTGGCAGCGCCGCCTGCCCGGCAAACTGCTCACCAAAGCGTTTCAGGCAGCCGATAAAATCCTGCCTGCCGCGCAAACGGCCTATGCCGGCAGCCAATGGTTTTCTGCCGACCGTACGGCTTTGGCAGTCCTGCTGAACGCGGCAGATGAACAGGCCTGCGCCTTCTTTCGCAAGAAGCTTTGCCCGGATGAGCATTTCTTCCAATATCTGGCAAAAAGGCTACCTGAAACGGCGGGCATCACGCTGTGGCCCAGCAACCACCGCCACATCACACTCACCAGCACGCAACGACAACCACGCCTCATGCAACGCAACCAAACCCGACGAACACGCCGTATTAATCGCCAAAACCGGACCACGCAAATCCAAAAAATAACTCAACCGAGACGCCAACACACCCGAATGATTGGCCGTGATTGGTGTATCCGCTTCCAACCTGGAGAGGTATCCGCTGTCCTCGGCACCGACATACACGCCGATGCGTTTGTCGGTCAGATCGGCCGAGCTGAGTCCGGCGTCCTCCAACGCATGCCACATCTCCTGCAACAACAACCGCTGCCGCGGATCCATCAGTTCCGCTTCTCGGGGGGAGATGTTGAAGAACCTGGCGTCGAACTCGTCGATCCCGTCCAACGCCCCCATCACCCGACGCCGACCATCACCCCAACCCGGCCGCAACCCAGACACATCCCCCACAACCGACTCACCACCACACAACACCGACCACAACCCCAACACATCACCAGCACCAGGGAACCGACCAGCCATCCCCACCACATAAACCGGCTCTTGGTTGTCGGAGGAGTGCGGCGCCTCGTGGTTCTCCGACGCCAGAGGCGAAGGCTCCTCGGGAGCCGAGGCATTCTCGGCGAAAGTCGGCACCGTCTGGGGCACACGAGTCTGCTCCTCATACCGGCGGGCGAGGGTCTCCGAATCTTTGCTCATCAGATGCGCAGCCAAGCGCTGCAGAGTCGGGTGGCTGTAACACACGTCTGGCAACAGGCTTATCCCAAGCCGTTCCCCGGCCACTCCGCAGAACTCGACGAGGCTGATGGAATCTAGCCCGTAGGAACGCAGTTCCTCGTCAATCTCAATCTGATCCACCGGGACTCGCTGCAGCTCGGCAAGGGTGTCGGCGAGTTCCCACTCGAGGCACTCGAGGGCGCTCCAGCCAGACATGAAGCCCTTGCGACCGGGGCTGGGGACGAGCGTGGGTGCCGGCTCAGCGAGCAGCCGGCCGACGAGGTTCCCGTCAGCGGCATACAGCTCGCACTGCTCGTCGCGCAACACTGCCCACGCCGCAGGCGCGAAGTCAGACGAGGCCTCCAAGCTACGAACAGTTCCCGGCAACAAGGCTGGGAGTGCTCCGCCCGCGATGTGGGGCACCCTGTCCAAGCCCTTCAGCCGCACCAGGGTTGGTTGCGGGTCAGAGCCGCGGCTCCACGTCCCCTCAGTCCCGGATAGGGTCGCGACCTCGGTCAGGCAGGTCTCGCGCACTGCTGTCAGGTCGCCCGTAGGCGCCTCGGATAGCCGGGCGAGGCCGGACAACCCGGCGGAGCCGTCCGCGTCGCGGAGCCGAACCGTCCACTCAACCAAGCCTGATCCCGAGGCCGGCTTCACATCCACGACTGGCGGGTTGGATGGGGTCACGGTAAGCGATACGCAGGGCGAAGTGATGTCCAACCGGATCCATCCCCTCTGCCCGACAGCCTTATGAATCGCAGCTCTAGCCAAGCCGAGTTGGCTCTCGAGCCCGAGTGTCCGAGAGGCTGTTTGGGAGGTGAGCGCCTGGGAGATCATTTCTGTGCCTTTCAAGATGATGGGAGTCAACGAACGAAGGTGTCGTCCGGGAATAGGTCTTGGTACTCGATCGACCAGGTCGACGTGTCTTCCTCTAGCTCTAGAAGACTTGCGGGCAGCTCGCAGGAGTTCGGTGGTTCTACCCAATAGGTCTCCGCTGCGAAGCGATAGCCCGGAAGTCCCACAAATTCAGGCCGGCTGCCAGTCCAGAAACCGGACCAATCGGGCTCGTATCCCTGACAGAACAACTCCCCTATTGCCTCAAGACGTGCCTGCAGTTCGTCACCGCCGGTGCCGGGCGTTCCCGCGATGAGTTCCGCGTGCACTCGCGCCAATGCCGGATTGGGCTGGAAACCTCGGCGCACTCGACCTCGATGGCTCCCCTCAGGACGCTCCTGACGCACCTCACGACGCAATTTCTCAACCGCATCTGCCGTGTCGGTGGCGACGAGGGAGAATCGGCACTGTTGATGGACCCGCCCCTCGCCGAGGGTCCGGCTGACCGCTGGCAGCGGTACCCGTGCCCCATCGCCGTCAAGCCAATCAGCAAGTTGGGTGAGTTGCACATCAAGGGCCTCTTCCGTACGGGCCGACAGAACGATGAGGGAGTAATCGGGGGACGGAGCCTGTTCCCACCGCAGGCCATCACTACTCAGTGTGGTTCCGGCTTCGAGGAGAACATGAGCATTAGTACCACTAAACCCGAAAGCAGAAACCGCCCCAATCCGAGCCCCCTCACCCGCAGGCCACGCCACACCCTCACGCGCCAACACCAAACCCGACGAATTCCAATCCACATAATCACTAGGACACTCACACAAAATCGACGGCGCAATCAACTCATGCCGCATCCCCTCAACCAACGACACCAACGACACCAAACCCGACGCCGCCAACGCATGCCCCACATTCGGCTTCACCGAAGAAACCACACACGACCCACCACCAAAAACCGACACCAACGCATTCACCTCAACCGGATCCCCCAACCGCGTCCCAGTCCCATGAGCCACCACATGACCCACCCGATCCGCAGAAACACCCGAACGCTCCAACACCCCACGAATCAACGACTCCTGCGCCTCACCCGAAGGAGCCGTAATCCCATTAGTCCGACCATCCGCATTCACACCAGAACCCAACACCGACGCCAACACCCGACGCCCCCGCCGCAACGCCTCATCACGACGCTGCAACACCACAGCCACCACAGCCTCACCAGGCACCAAACCATCAGCCCGCTCATCAAAAGCCCGACACACCCCAGAAGCCGACAACATCCCAGCCCGAGACATAACCAGGTAATCGTTCTCACTGGCCAGCAGCGCTGCCGCGGCGACAACAGCCAAATCACATTCACCGGCACGCAAGGCATTACACGCCTCATGGAAAGCCACCAACCCGGACGAACACGCCGTATTGATCGCCATCGCTGGCCCCGTCAAATCCAAGAAATAGGACAGCCTGTCAGCCAGGATCGCGTTGTGATTGGACGCCACCGTCCCAGCATCACCGGCAACTCGCTGGTAGTCCCCTTCCTCGATACCAACGAATACTCCAACCCGAGACTCCGACAACTCCCGCGAGCCAACCGCCGCATCCTCCAACGCATGCCACATCTCCTGCAACAACAACCGCTGCCGCGGATCCATCGCCTCCGCCTCACGCGGCGAAATCTCAAAGAACAACGGATCAAACTCCCCCGGCCCCTCGACCCAGCCGGCCCGCAACGGGGCGCCGGAGGACTCGGCTCGGATCCACCAGGGCCGGCGGTCCGAGGGCAGGGTCGCTACGGCGCTAGTCCCGGAGGCGAGCAGCTTCCAGAAAGCGTCGACGTCGCGGGCACCCAGGAATCGTCCCGCCATGCCAACGATCGCGACGGGTTCACGGGCACCGCCCGTGCTTCGGGTGGGCCATCCGGTGAGTTCCACGGCTCTGCCGACCGTCTCCTCGTCCGTCATCACGACTTCGCTCTCCTCACTGCTGGAGGGCGTGATGATCGCGGTGAAGTGATCGCGCAGCCGACCGATAGTGGGATGCCTGAAGAACAGATCTGGGGTGACTTTCGCTCCCAGGCGCGCGCCGAGTTCACGAGCCAGCTCGGTCAGTCGAAGCGAGTCGAATCCGTAGCTGGCAAGGCTCTCGCCGTCGTCGATCTGGTTGGTAGGAAGACCAAGGACCGAGGCCATGACCTGACGGATATCGTCCGCCACCCGGGCGGCAAGGCCGTGACCGTCTGTGTGACCCGCCCGACACTGTCCCTGCGAAGATCTGGCCGCCCTGCGCAATTCGCCACGAAGCCCGCGCACAGAGCCGATTACCTCACCGTCCTCGTTGAGGAGGTCGGCGTCACCGGATAGCGTGTCGCCGGTCCAGCGCGCGCGGGTCCGAATCCTCGTGATCTTGGTTTCAGCGGCTGGAAGGGCCGTCCATTCCAGGTCTACGAGGGAGAGCGACGAGCCGCCTGCCAGGGCGCCACACATGGTGGCGAGCACCTGAACGATCCCAATGTCCGTCGTCTCGTCGTAGGCACGGGGTGCGGGGGCTTCAACCACGTCCGGGCTTTTGAGGGGCCGGCGTTGCGTAACCGACTCCTCATAACTCACATGTCCACGTCCTTGGACGAGAATCCGGCCCGTCGGATCGTTGAAGGCCCACTCGAGATCCGAGCCGTTCCCCTCCTGAACGTTGATGCTCATCTCGGTGCTCAGCGGGCCGCCCCACTGCACATCGGTCAGAACCACGTCGCCGGAGTTGAGTCCGAGTGCCAACAGACAGGACACGCGCGCCATTTCAAGGGCAGCGATCGCCTCGGGAGCCGCGTCGAAAGAGGACTCGAAGCTGACGCGCCCCAGCCGGGAGGTGTTCCTGTGTACCAGAGGATGCAACTCAATCGCTCGCCCGTTTGCCCGGCCGTCGAGCCAGTAGACGTCGCGCGAGAACGGATAGCCGGGTAGGGAAACAATGCCCGGAATCCCTGGGAACTGCCGCGCCAAGCCTATGTCATACCCTTGGCAGAACAGGTCCGCAAGCAGGCTCACGCCCTCGAACCGCTCAGGGCCCGCGTCTGGGATGAGCGTTTGGTCGACGAGTTGCTGGAGGTGGCGGCGCGCCTCAAAACCACGATCCACCACGCCGCGATGAATGCCACGGCCCGACTCCCCCTTGGCGGCGCGCTTGAGCTGGACGATTGCTTCTTCAAGCGTCGAGGCGATGACTGCGCAGCGATGGTTCATCAGATGCCGTCCGGTCTGCAACGTGTGCGCCACCTTTGGCAGAACGGCCTCGTCGTTACCGTACCGTTTCATCCATTCCGCGAGCTGCTCAAGCTGAACGGTAAGCACCTCGTCCGTGCAGGCTGACAGGGCGAGAACCAAGGCCCCGCTCGCCGCCTCGTCCGGGGCGGGCACCAACTCCTCTAAAAGCGTGGTTCCGGCTTCGAGGAGAACATGAGCATTAGTACCACTAAACCCGAAAGCAGAAACCGCCCCAATCCGAGCCCCCTCACCCGCAGGCCACGCCACACCCTCACGCGCCAACACCAAACCCGACGAATTCCAATCCACATAATCACTAGGACACTCACACAAAATCGACGGCGCAATCAACTCATGCCGCATCCCCTCAACCAACGACACCAACGACACCAAACCCGACGCCGCCAACGCATGCCCCACATTCGGCTTCACCGAAGAAACCACACACGACCCACCACCAAAAACCGACACCAACGCATTCACCTCAACCGGATCCCCCAACCGCGTCCCAGTCCCATGAGCCACCACATGACCCACCCGATCCGCAGAAACACCCGAACGCTCCAACACCCCACGAATCAACGACTCCTGCGCCTCACCCGAAGGAGCCGTAATCCCATTAGTCCGACCATCCGCATTCACACCAGAACCCAACACCGACGCCAACACCCGACGCCCCCGCCGCAACGCCTCATCACGACGCTGCAACACCACAGCCACCACAGCCTCACCAGGCACCAAACCATCAGCCCGCTCATCAAAAGCCCGACACACCCCAGAAGCCGACAACATCCCAGCCCGAGACATAACCAGGTAATCGTTCTCACTGGCCAGCAGCGCTGCCGCGGCGACAACAGCCAAATCACATTCACCGGCACGCAAGGCATTACACGCCTCATGGAAAGCCACCAACCCGGACGAACACGCCGTATTGATCGCCATCGCTGGCCCCGTCAAATCCAAGAAATAGGACAGCCTGTCAGCCAGGATCGCGTTGTGATTGGACGCCACCGTCCCAGCATCACCGGCAACTCGCTGGTAGTCCCCTTCCTCGATACCAACGAATACTCCAACCCGAGACTCCGACAACTCCCGCGAGCCAACCGCCGCATCCTCCAACGCATGCCACATCTCCTGCAACAACAACCGCTGCCGCGGATCCATCGCCTCCGCCTCACGCGGCGAAATCTCAAAGAACAACGGATCAAACTCCCCAGGCCCCTCGATGGCGGCAAGCGACCTGATGGATTCCTCGCCGTCACGCCACCAGCCAGCTCGATCACGTGGCGGCTCGGCGACCATGCAGCGGCCATCCGACAAGATCTCCCACAACCCATCGACGTCGCGGGCACCCGGGAATCGTCCCGCACGCCCGATGAGCGCCAACGGCTCGGTCACCCAGGCGGCAGCAGAACTCTTGGCAATCGTCGCCACGTTGTCTGTCGACGAAGCTTCGACGACCGGACCATCCTTGGGGACCAAGCGCTGGCCCGACGAACGGGTCCGGCGAGTCAGGGAGCCGCGGGTTGGGTTCGTCGCTGCGTTTCGGCGTGCACCGTAGCGTGTTTCGAGTCGGTCTGCGTGCTGCTCCAGCAAGTGTGTTCCGAGGCGCGCCACTGTGTTGTGCGAGAAGAACACATCGGGCGTCAGGGCCAGGTCGAACCGGCAGTTGAGCATGCCCGCCAACTCGACTAGAGCGACGGAATCGAATCCGAGATCCCGCAGAGGTTCCTGTGAATCGATGTCTGATGGGGCGACGGCGAGGATTTCCTCGATCACTTCCTTGATCTCCCACTCCACCTGAGCATTGATGGGAAGCGACGATGTAGGGGCTGGCCGAGACTCGGCGGTCCCAGCCTCGGAAGCCGTCTTTGTTACCACAACACTCGGCCGCAAGCTCTGCTGCCCGACCGTGACAGAGTACTGATGTCCAGGCTGCTCGAGGAGCCGGTCCAGCACAGCCAGCCCCTCCGCAGGTTGGAGCAGACGCTGTCCATTCATGCTGACGGACAGCGCCGAAGAGGCCTCGTCCGCCTCTCCCATACCGAGACTGCCCCACATCGGCCAGTTGACGGCAAGACGATGCGTGCGACCCGAGGCAGGCGCGGTCGCCCACGCCATCTGGAACCGATTGGCCACGGAGTAGTCGCAGCCCCCGAAGTCACCGACGATGGCGGCGCTCGACGAGAACAGCACGACGAAGTCGAGATCGAGCTGCTCGGCCAGCCGTTGGAGCACAAGGGTTCCGTCGGTCTTGGCGGCGACAGCTGCCTGGAACTGCTCGTCGGTCTTCTCCGCCAGAGTGCTGTCTGGACGCACCCCGCCGGCGTGGAAGATACCGTGAAGGTCGCCGAAGCGAGCCAGCACATCCGCTACGACCGCGTCCATAGCCGCCGAATCAGAAACGTCAGCTCGACACACCAGGATCCGATCCGGGCATCCCAACCCGGACAGAACTCGCTTTACCTCGGGTCGGGGTGCGCCACGGCCGACGAGTACGACGTTGGCCGACCAATCCGTCAGCAGGTGCTCGGCCAAGGCCATTCCGATGCCCCCGAGCCCACCGACGACGAGGTAGGTGCCTCCACGACGCATCCGCGAGGCGCCGGTCAGGCCGATCTCAGCATCACGCTGTTGGGAGATGAGCCGGCTCCCCTGCACGTAGAAGGCGCTGGACGGTTCGGTCGTTGCCCATTCCGACGCCACCACAGCCGCGACATCGGTGCATTCTGCATCTAGACCAAGTATCTGGAGGCGCGTCTCGGGAAGGATGCACTTAAGGGAGCGCTCAAAACCGATCCACGAGTCGACGTGAATGCGCGCCAAATCATTCTCCATCCGGGAGGCGATCATGATGCGTTCGGGGGACAGCCCTACCCGGAGACATGATCTGAGGAGTCGGAGGGGAAGTTGGTGAGAACCCGTCATGCCGGGGCGTTCAAGGGCATGCAGATGCAGGACGTTCACGGCACCACCGCGACGCGCCAGGTCGGCCAGCTCGGCATCCGACATCTGCCCGGTTAGGCCGTCGCTCATGTCGGAAGCCCACATCAACTCACCATCAATTCCGAGGGTTCGGAACTGCGTTGCCAGGGCGCTGCGGAGCTGCTCATCGTCCAGGAAGACGAGGGTGGCGCCCCGAGGACCCTGTCCGGCAGCCGGATGGGGTGCGGGGAGCCACTGCTCGGTCCCCAGGGTCATGTCTTCGGGAAGCGGTGGCCTCGGGACGAAGCCGCCGCGGCGGCTGTAGAGCGTAGGAAGAGTCCCCTCAAGGTACTGGAGGCCAAGCTCTCGCCGACGAAGCTTGGCCGATGCGGCGAACGCCTCACTCGGTACTACTACGACGTCATGGACTGATACCCCGTGGGTCATCGAGAGTGCGGATACGATGCGCTCGCAAAAGTCCTGCATGTCCTCAACCGGGAGGGTCTCAACCGCCTCCTGAAGAGCGACTAACCGTTCTGCCTGCTCATCGTCCACGGCGACCAGGACAGTGCGCCCCGGAAGGCCGGGAACGCCTCGGCGTACGGTCTCCTCGAGGTCGGCGAGGTGGTGGTTCTTCCCGCCAGCGATCAGGATGTCCCTGATGCGTCCGACGATGAACAGCTCCCCGTCAACGATCACGCCAAGGTCACCGGTTCGGTAGAAGCCCGTCTGGCCGTCGACACCCATGTCGAAAACCTGGGATGTGAGTTCCGGGTCCGACAGGTAGCCTGTGGCGACGTCGCGGGTTTTTACGTATATCTCCCCGACTTTGCGGCTGGGCAGGACCCTTCCAGCCTCGTCGACGATGAGAACGGTGGTGTGTGACCCCGGCCTGCCACACGATACGAGAGCGCGGCCGCCTTGGTCTACGGGCTGATCGATGGCGGAGCCGCCGAGCAGAGCCTGGGGGTCGACGTGCAGTTCACGGACGGCTTCACCGGCACGGGCACCGGTGATCGCCTGGGTCTCGGTCGCCGCGTAGTAAGGGCAGAAGGCATGCGCGTTGAACCCGCGAGAGCCCAAGGTTCGAGAAAACTCGGCAACGGTCGCCGACCGGATCGGCTCGCCCGCGCACACGGCAGCCTTCAGCGAGGAGAGGTCGAGATCGGGGGCTTGGTCGGCAACGCAGCGTGCGGCAAGTTCGAACGCAAAGTTCGGAGCACCTGTGTGCGTGGCCTGTTCGGCCTGCAGCGCCCGCAGCCACTCGACCGGGTCGTCGAGGAAGAGGTCGCTTCGAAGCTGGATACTGCGACAGCCAGCGGCCAGCGGAACGAGCAGGTTGAGATGGAGTCCGAAGATGTGGGCGTTGGAGAGCCAGGTCGACACCGTGGCCGACGACTGCACGCGCCACCAGTCGGCATGCACACAGGCGCCGTCCCACAACGCTTGCTGAGTCAGGCACACACCCTTGGGATTGGATGTGGAACCTGAGGTGTAGAGAACGAGCGCGACATCTTCGTCGTCAACGGGCCGCTGGTCGCGCAGCTCACCCTCATACTTCAGAGCATCGTCGAACTCCAAGATGTCGAGCCTGTCAAGGAACCTGGAGGCGTTGAGGAGCCGCCCCGTGCTTTCGTCAGCGAGAACGGCCGTAACGGAGGCATCCTCAACGAGTAGGCCGATGCGGTGTTCCCAGTCGTCCGCCGTGAAGTTGCTGGTGGCGGTGACGACGGCGGTGACGTTCGCGTGAAGACAGCCGAGAAAGGCCTGCGAGAAGTCGAGACCATCATCAATGGCTATAAGGATCCGCTGCTGTGGCTCAAGGAAGTTCTCCAAAAAGGAGCCGATGCGCGCGGTGGCCCCCACAAGGTTCGTCCCTGAGAGCAGCCGGGTGTTTCCATTCGCGTCGCGCATGCCGAGGAACTCATCATTCGGGCGCTGCCGACAGTGCGTCAGAAACGCACCCGTGTGCGGCGCGGAAGCCACCGATTCGAAGGCGACGTTCTTCTGGGCAAGCGGTGTAGATCCCTGAATTTTCATCATCGTTGTACCTGTCCGATCTCGGTGAACCTGACATCAGTCAGAGTCACCAGAATCTGTTCCTCATTGCGGATCGTGATGTCGCAGCCGCTCGACCCGACCCGCACGTCGATGTCGGCTTCAAGTCCCATGGCTTGATGAACAGCCATCTCGCCCAGATACGAGGGCTCTGTGGTGTTACTCGCCAGCCCTTCCCGTCTCATTGCGAGCCAGGCCAACTCGAGCGCCCGTGCCAGCAGCATCGGCTGGATCGTGTACGGCTGTTCAAGGGCGGCCAAGGTCTCCGGCAACCGGATCCGGGCTGAGGCCATCCGCTCACCCAGCGAGAGGGCAACGATGCAGCCATAAGCTGGGCCGTGCCGTAGTCCAGCGGTCGCGAACTCTTCAGCTATGCCAGCTGGGTCGACAATCTCCAGCCCCCAATTTGCCGCGCTGCGCGTTGCCGGCGTCCCGGCGCGGATCGTTCCTTGGCACACCACTGCGCCGTCGGAGTCGAGGAAATCGAAGTCGGCGCCATCACCGGAGGGAACCAGGACTATGTCAAGGGGTCCTGCCGTCGGCTGTTCGGGAGCCCAGAGGAGATCGGATAGGACCACAGGACCGGATGCACCGCATGCGACTTCGTAACAGAAGCGCGCGGCCTCCAGCAGTGCGGAACTGGGCATCGACGCCACCCCGTCCACCTGGCGGTGCCGGGCGAGAACATCAGCCGGGTCTAGGGCGATCCGGAACCGCTGCTCCGCAAAGGTTGAGGTGTTGTAGGCGACCAGCGGGTGGAGCCGTCTATCCAGGCTGGGGCACTCAGGACTAGGCACGTCGTCGTACCAGAACGAGGTCTTGGCGAAGACATGTCCCGGCAGACCGGCTGCCTCCGGCATGAACCCCAGTCCGTCCCACGGCACCTGGTGACCCACGACCCAGTTCTCCTGGGCACTTTCGAGGTTGCCTGAGTTGAGCCAATCACTCACGGCGTCAGCGGAGGTGCCCGGCGTGGGCGACGCCAGAACATGGCTCGTGGGAACTCGCCCGCAACGGATCCTAAAAGCGGTTCCGATATCGGCAAACTCTGCGAGCCGCGCGATGGCCTCGTCCCGGTCGCTGACGATCAATGCCAACCGCTCTTCAAGAGGCTGGCGGGCCATCAATCCGAGCGCGGTGGTTCGCAGATCCCGTTCCGGGTGGCTCGCCAGGTGCGCCGCCAAAGCGCCGGCCTCGGCGCGCAGGCCATCCGCGGTACACGACGACAGCACGAGGAGCACGGGGAGAATGGCATCCCGGGTAACGGGCGCGGCGTCGAACCCGCCTTCTAGGATCACGTGGGCGTTGGCACCGCCGAAACCAAACGAACTGATCCCACAGCGAAGCGGCGTCGCATCGCCGTCCGGCTGCCAGGGCTCGTTGGCGGTGGCGATCCGGAACGGGGAGCCGACCGTATCGAGGTTGGGGTTCAACCGCTCGAAATGGCCGAGCCCTGGGAGCTCACGCCGCGTGAAACAAGCCAGCGCCTTCGCAACACCAGCTAGTCCTGCCGCTGCCTCCAGGTGTCCGAGGTTCGTCTTGACCGACCCGAGGACGCATGAGCCCTCCGGCATGCCTGGGGAAAGTCGCTGGAAGGCGGCGCTGAGGCCCTCAAACTCGATGGGGTCACCGAGAGCCGTCCCGGTACCGTGGGCTTCCAGGTAACTGATGGTTTCCGCGGGGACATCGGCGTCCCGGATCGCGGCCATCACGAGGTCGCACTGTGCGGCCGGGTTGGGGGCACGCAAGGAATCGGTTCGCCCGTCATGCCCTATCGCGGTACCAAGAATGGCGGCTAGGACGCGGTCCCCATCCTTCAACGCACGTTCCAAGGGCTTGAGCAGTACCGCAACGAATCCCTCGGCGCGGACGAATCCGTTGCCCCGGTGATCGAAGGCGGCGCAGCGCCCGTCTGGCGACAGCATTCCAGCACGGTTCATCTGGTGGAAGCCGCGAGCGCTGAGAAGGGCGTTGACGCCCGCCGCGATCGCAAGCTCACACGAGCCGTCACGTAGAGCCCGCACCGCGTGATGCAGGGCGACCAAGGAGCTCGAGCAGGCCGTGTTGTAGGTCTCGCTGGGACCGGAAAAGCCGAACCAGCGGGACACACGGTTGGCGATCATCGATGGATGTACCCCAGGGTCGGCGAAAGGACCAAGAGATTCCAAGATCTGGGGCTCCTGGATCAGGAGCTCGCCGTAGTCGACGGCATTGACAGCACAGTGCACTCCCACCGGGGCACCGGCCAGGGACGCGGGCCGGTAACCGGCGTCCTCAAGCACGTGCCAGGTGAGCTCCAACATTTTGCGTTGCTGAGGATCCATGGCGCGAGCCTCGGCAGGTGAGATTCCGAAGAAGGCTGCGTCGAAGGCCCGGATGTCAGATGTGAACGCAGCGTATTCAGGGAACCCTAGGAGGGAGCTGTGGTTCCGGAGATGATCCCTCAGAATCTCGGGACGAGAGTCAGCGATCGGAGTCACGGCGTCTCCTTGTCGTGCGCTGTGTCTCCATAGAGCGTCGAGATCCCTGATGTCCCCGGGAAGATTCATGGCTACGCCGATGATCGCCACCTGACGCGTCCCCAGTTCTTTCCCCACACGACTCTGCACCGGGGCGCCGGTAAACTGCCGCGGCACCGATTTGGTTGCCTCTTGCCCCGTCCCGCCGTCCAAACGATTCACTAGGTAACCCGCCAGTTCATTGATGTTGTGATGCATGAACAGCTTCGACGCAGGGATGGCGACCCCGAGGTGATGTCGGATGAGTCGGATGATCTCGACGTAGTCGACGGAACCCAGCCCGATACAGCGGATGGAGCCGGCTCGGTCCACGACCTCCGGTGCTAGACCCGTGGCAGGGGCCAGGACCTCCCTCACGAGTCGGTTGCGGAGCGCGGCGACACGGGCCGTCTCAGCGATCTGGGTAGTCACGAAACTGTCCTTCCCAGGCCTGCCCTCACACCAGCGAACTCCCGCTCCCAAGGCATGAGCCCGAGGGTGGTGAAGTCGCTTATCCGGCGAAGGTTGTCGGAATTGAGGAACATTTCGCGGTTCGCTCGAACGGCACGTGCTTCATGTTCGCAGATGGGGCCCGTCACTCCATTGAGGTAGTCCTTGTACGTTTTAATTGCCTCGTTGGGAACCCGGGTCAGCCGCGACAGACACCGGCTCAGCGCCCGCCTCGTATTGGGGGTGGCTTCGTCCACCAGGCCCCACTGTTCGGCCCGCTGGGCGCCGATCGGCTGAGTGGTGCAGGTTAGGTAGTGGGCGTGCTGCCGGCCGATGCGCCTAATCAGAAATGGGAGGACCATCGCGGGGTAGAGCCCGAACAAGAGCTCCGAGAGAGCAAAGGTCGCTTCGACACTGCAGATGGCGATGTCGGAGGCTGCAACGAATCCGACTCCCCCGGCCATCACGCGTCCGCGGATATGCGCAACAGTGAGCAAGGGACCGGTTGCCATCCGGGCCCACAAGCGGTACAGCGAGCCCGGATCGTCTGGGGCATCCTCCGAGCTGGAGTACTCGGACAAGTCAGCTCCGACGCAGAAGACCTCGTGTCCTCCCTCAAGCACCAGAACGCTGCACTTCGCCTCAGCTTCATCAAATATTTCCCACAGTTCGGCGACCATGCGAGCACTGATGCTGTTACCTGACTCCGAGCGGTTAAGCCTGAGCAGAGCCACACGCCCATCGATGCTCAACTCAACGCAGGCCGGGGAGCTGTGTCCCCGCAAACCGGCATCGCCGTTCCCGGACCGTGTCATCGCGATCACCTACCGTCGACAGCCTGGAGTTGTGCAGCGCGGGCAGCCAGCAGTTCGGCGGCGCCATCCATGAGACGGCAGTTGATGTCGTCGACGTGCCTCTGATGCCAGTCCTCCAGTTCGCTGCCCTTGACCCACTGGTTAAAGGCGCCCAGGGCGGGACCGCAGGGGATCTGGAAATCAACCTGTTCCGATGACTCGCCTGCAAGAGCTAATTCGGTAGCACGATCGAAATACCACTGGAAGATGCGCTTCATGCTCTGCCTGGGGTCCTTGCGCACCGCAGCGGCTTCATCTGCGGGGAGCTGGGCCAGACACTGCTCGAGGATCTCGGCCAACGGGCGGCGGAAGTACCGCGACTCCAGCTGCTCAGAGGTGCGGGGGTCGATCTCGTCGATCGCAGAGTGCCGCCGGTACAGGTCGTGGAGCTTGCGCGCGCGGGCGGGGAAGAGCACACCCCGGCGCACAACCTGCATCTCCGAACCGAAGTCCAGGAGGTCACCGGCAGGTGCGTAAGAGGTGTCTTGAACGTTTAGCGACTGAAGTATCGACTTGACGATGTCGCTGGTTCCGGCCTCCACCGTGCACTGGTTGATCGAGCCCGTCAAGACGTAGTCAGCGCCCATGATGAATGCGGCTGCTGCGGCACTCGGCGTTCCGATACCGCCGGCCAGACCGACATGGATGGGGTCTTTCCAGCCGCGGGAAGCCACCGCGTCATCCCGCACTCGAGTGATCGCCGGGAACAGAGCCGTGGCGACGCCCCGGTCGGTGTGGCTCGCGGAATCTGCGACGACGGTCAGGTCCGAGGCCACAGGAATCCGTGACGCAAGTTCGGCTTCCTCTGCCGTGATCAATCCTTGGCTGCGCAGCTGGGCCACCAACGGTTCGGGGCAGGGTTTGAGGAACGCCTCCGCCACCTCGGGACGAGACACCTTCGCTAGGACCCGGTTGGGAACGATCACATCCTGAGTCGAGGAGCGGTGAACCCCACAGAGCCGGTAACGCACCAAGGAAGCGGTGACGCTGACGTATCCGGAAGCCTCAAGGAACCGGACCCCTTGCCTGAGCAGGAGATCGATGAGGGCGGTCTCGCGCTCATCCGAGCCTGTGCGGTAGGTGACGCTGGCCCCAAATCGGCCGCCTACCCCCAGTTCGTCGTTGAGGTGTCGAATCGCGTCATTGATCTCAGCATCGCTCTGCCCGCTGGTGCCGTAGAAGCCAAGCATGCCGGCCCTGGCGACCTTCGTTAGCAGCTCAGGCGTTGAGATGCCCCGATACATACCCCCCGTTACGATGGCCATCGAAGTGCCGAGGGCGAGTTTGAAGGACTCGCTGCCCAATCGCGCTCCGGGACCCGTAGGTCGAGGAGGGGTGGGCGTCTGGTCACGCGCGAAGCTCGGCTGTGGCCGAACCTCCACCTGCTCAGGCTCCATCACATCTTCAGGCTCATCGTCGACGATGAGGGGGGTGGTCTGCCGCTGGATAGCGCGCAGCATGTTGGTCAGGACGTCGCCGGGACCATCTTGTACGAACTCGTTTTGGCCCTTGCCCAGCAGATAGCGAATGGATTCACACCATTTGACCGGGCTGCTGATCTGGGTGACCAGAGTGTCCTTCACGCGGCCGCGGACGTAGGGACGAGCCGTGACGTTAGCGACGACCGGGAAGGCCAGGGGTCGGAATTCGAACTGATTCACGAAAGCCCCGAAGTCCCTCTCGGCTTCACGCATGTAACGGGAATGGAACGCCCCCGTGACCCGGAGTTGCACGTAGCGGGCCCCGGCCGCCTGGAAAACACCCTGAATCTCGGCTATGCGCTCTTCACGGCCAGACAAGACAATCTGATTTGGGGTGTTAAGGTTGGCGATATCGACGTCGGTGATTCCCGCCGAGCCCATCACTTCACGGATCTCTGCTCCAGTCTTTCCAAGGACCGCCGCCATCCCACCGCCACTCGCCCGGCTCATCAACTCGGCCCTGCGCTTAACCAGGCGAAGCCCGGTCTCGAAGTCGTAGGCACCAGCAGCCAGGAGCGCGTTGTACTCACCAAGGCTGTGCCCCGCTGCGTACTGCGGCGACGCTGCACCTGCTGCCATTCGTGCCAGGTGCGTCATGGCGTTGACGACATACAGCGCCGGTTGCGTGTAGAGCGTGAAATCGAGCTGCCCTCTCGGGTCCTCGACGCAAAGTTCACGTATGGAATACCCAAGGACGGCATCAGCGGTTGCCTCAAGGGCAGGGAACTGATCGAACAGTTCATGGCCCATGCCGCGAAACTGGGATCCCTGTCCAGGGAACAAAGCGACGGTCATCTTGTTTTCCTCTCCCTATGGAAGAACAGTTGTCGTGGATCATGATGGAAACGGCGGGGCTGGGGTGGGCCTCAGGTGGCGTGGTGACCCAAACGCCGACCTCGACTTCACCGATTCGCTGGGCGAGCCTCAATGAAGGCGATTCCCAGTGGCGGCGGGGCGTAGTTGAAGGACGGTGGCTGGACCCCCGCCGCAGCCAAGAGGGCCCGATGCTCGTCAGCCGTACGCTCCGTGCCACCGAAGTTGACCAGCATGTTGAGGTCCATCAGGTACTGGGTGCGCTCCGCTTCGAGTCCGGCGTCGTCGATGACGCCCTCAATCAGGAGGAGCTGGGAGTCCGGGGTCATGGCTGCGCGGACCGTTCGCAGAATCTCGGTGGCCTTGTCATCACTCCAGTCGTGGAGAATACCCTTCATCATGTAAAGGTCACCTCCCTTGGGAACAGCCTGGAAGAAGTCACCCACTTTCCCGGTAAAGCGGTCCGCGACGTTCGCGCTGGCCATGACCTCGCGCGCCTTAATGATCGCCGCTTCCGTGTCCAAGACGGTGCCATGAATCATTGGGTTCTTCGTCATGATTCTAGAAAGGAGGGCCCCTTCCCCACCCCCGACGTCGACTATGTTCTTGAAGCGGGAAAAGTCATACATATGTTCCAGGGGCTGGAATCCACCCATGAGGGTCATGCCCTCGTTAAAGCGCTTCGCGAAGGCGTCATCATCCTCGAGATACTCGAAGAACGGCTTGCCGAAATAGGAAGCGAAGACCGGCTCTCCTGTGCGGACGGCTTCCGTGAGTCCTTCCCAAGCACGGACAGTGAACGGCTCCGTCATGAAGGAGATGATCGGCGCTAGGGACATCGGGTTGCTTCGGCGCACGAGGCGTGCTGCGGTCGTGAGGTGATACGCGTCCCCTTTGGCCTCAAGGAAGCCTAGCCCGACCAACGCCCGCATGAGCCGCCTCATGGCACGGGGCTGTGCGCCGCAGGCGTCAGCTACCTCATCAGAGGTGGTCCCAGTCTCGGCGATAGCATCCAGGACTCCGAGGCGCACTGCAGCACCGACGACGTGAGCACTCAGACAACCAAACCCGGACTCCGCAGCCAGACGTACGTCGGCCTCGCTCGGGGGCGGGGCTGCTCCCCAACCAGGCGGAGGCGACGGCAGGGTGGGCTGCTCGCTGGCGGCAGTTTCTGGGACCACCATTCTGGCGTCGATCTTGTGCATCATTTTTCCCTTCTTGACTAACGATTTGAGCGGTCAGGCGTGGCGGCTTCTATAAAGTGCTAGCCCTACACCCAAAACCTGCTCGCCTCCCATATCGAGTTCCGATGAAATCCACTCTGCAATGGCCGCTCCGAGCGCGATAGGCCGACTTTGTATCTCCGATACGCCGGCTTCATGCAGCCCTGCAAACATGCGTTCTACTATTCGCTCTGGGGACATGTCATGGTGCGGAACTATGGCCACGGCGCTATGTCGAACCGACGTCGAGACACCCATGTGATCGTCCTTTCGAGAGCGAATCTCCTGCCTACTTAAAGGCCTGACACATTAACCTTCGGCTTTGACGCAGTGTCAATGTCAAGCGCTGCCGCAGACACTTTGTCTTCGGAGTCAGGCCAGGCGACGAGACGGCTCACCCGATCGGCGTGGTGTTACAGGAAGGGAAGGCTCCGCGCGGCGGAGCGACGCATCCGAAAATCGACGAACTGACGTTCGTCCTCGATGCAGAAGTAGAAGTTGTGGAGAAGTACCTGTTCCAGGGGCAGACCTATGGGTAGGCCATACCGGTGCCCTGGGAATACGCGCACTTGCGGCGGGATCACCCTGCGCAGGCGCCTGACACTGCGGAACATGTCTGATGCGGCTCCGTGGTACTCCTCGCAGACACCGACACCCTCCATGAACACCGTATCCCCCGTGAACAACTCACCGCCCGTGAGGAAGCAGGCGCTCCCCCGCGTATGACCGGGTGTGACGAGGGCGCGTATCGTCGATCCCCCGATAGGGATGGCCGAGCCGTCGTCGAACGTGTCGAGGCGGGTTGCTGAGAAGCCAGACGCGGCGACCTCCATGGCGCTCATAAGCACCGGGATCTTGAACTCATGCGACAGGATGTCGGCCAGGTTCGTGTGATCCCAGTGAGCGTGAGTGACGAGGATCACCGATGGGCGTGCCCCTGCGCGACGGCACACCTCTCGGAGGGTCTCGGGCTCCCAAGCCGGGTCGATGAGCGCCGCTTTCCCGCTCCCTGAGGAGCGGTCTATCACCACATAGGAGTAATTGATGAACCGCTCCTGCGAGACTCGCACTTGGTGCGTCTCGAGATGCTCGCTGCAACGCACGGCGGGCTGACGCTGCCCCAAGCTCATGGGCATGGCCCCGGAGGCCCCAGGAGTACACAGGTATTCAGCCCGCCGAAGGCGAAGGCATTGACCATGGCGACGCCAACACGCCAGGGTTCCGCCGTCTTGGGTGCGTACCTGAGCGGAATGAGAGGTTGGGTCAGATTCGCGCTCGGGAAAACTGTCTGCTCCTGAATCTGGAGAACGCAAGCAACCGCCGCCAAGGCAGAGGCAGCCCCCAGACAGTGACCGAGCACTGCCTTCGTGGCCGCGATCCAGGGTCCTTCACCATCGAACACGTCCCGGATGGCCTCGGCTTCCGCCTCATCCCCTGCAGGGGTACCCGTCCCATGAGTACTCACGAGATCCACGGTTCCGGGGTCGAGGCCGGCTCGACGCAGAGCCTCCTGCATCACGTAACGCTCAGCCTCTGGCGAAGGCTGAGTCTGACGGGTGCAGTGCAGCGCGGAAGCGCCGCTCAACACTGTTGCCAACGCGCGTCTCCCGCGGTGCTCAGCGTGAGCCCGACGTTCCAGGATCAGCGTCGCAGCCCCTTCCCCGAGCACGAGCCCCGAGTGCGCCACATCGAAGGGTCGGCACGATGTGGCCGCCGGCGAAGCCACGCGCGCCAACGTCCCCAGAGCGTGGAACCCCATGACTTCCACGTTCGTCAGCTCGTTCATAGTCGCCACAACGAGGCAGACATCAGCAGCACCGTCGTTCAGCAGTCGGGTGGCGGTCATGATCCCCAGATTGCCGCTAGCCGATGCACCGCTGACGACCACCCCTTCGCCTTGAGTCTTCACGACATCGCTGACCAGGCCAAGCAGGTCCGTTGCCCACATCCGATGGGCGTAGGTGGGGCGAACCCGCAAGGGCGAATCAGCGTGCTTTTTGGCCATGGTGTGAGCCGCCTCGAGCGTCATCCCGTCCCCGGCCACGATGACTGCGATCCGGCGCCGATCTGCCACCTCGTCGAGGTGTGCCTCCTTCGCCGCCTCAACGACGGAAAGCAGACTGAAGCCGACATACCGCGGATCACGGGCGCTGACCCGCCGAACCACTTGCGCCATCGCGGCATCCAACCCCACCTGCGAGATCGCATCCGCCAAGGTTCCAGGAAGGCGAGCGCGTAGTCCCGTCTCAACGGGCAGTCCGTCTTCCGGGTCCGTCAGACTCACCAAGGGCGTACCCAGTCGCAAGGCCGTCGCGAGGCTATCGACCCCGGAACCAGCTGCGGACTGCGCCCCAATCCCCGTGATCACGATCGCGGATTCAGCCATGCTCAGTCCTCCTCGTCGAACTCAGCACGCCCGCCACGAAGGACACCCAGTTCCTTCGCCTCCCGCAGCACATCCGAGAGCATCTCGGGATCGCGACCAAATGGGGTGACGATGGAGTGAACCGCACGCACCGCCCGCATCGATTTCAGAGCCGCCGCCAGGGACCCGGACGGGGTGAGATCGACATAGAGGTTGCTCTCGTACTTCGGGAGGGCGCGAATCGTCTCTGAGAAACGTATGGGGCGAGCAATCGCCTCCCACGCTGCCGTGCCCGAGAAGGACGTTCTAGGACCGGCAATCGATGACGACCAGGTCTCGGGGCCCGTCACCGACACTCGATCGGCCGCTGAGAAGCCATGGCTATAACCGTCGACGAGTCGTCGCATTAAGGCACCCAAGGAATCGCAGGCGGACGAATGGAATGGATATCTCACGGGAAGCTCACAGCAGATGGCCCCCGAGATCGCAAGACGCCTGGACACATCCGCCAACGCACTCGACTTGCCGGAGAGGACTACGTGCTGGTCACTGTTTACGGAGGCCAGCGACACCTCGTCACTCTTCACGGCAGCAGTCACGGCTTCCAAGGAGCCAAGCACCGCGGTCATCCCGCCTGCCGGGAGTACGCTCGGGATGGCTCGTGTGAAGCGGGCAATGAAACCGAGGGCCATGTGGGGATCTGCCATACCAGAGACGGCCAATGAGATGAACTCCCCGAGACTTGCCCCGACAATAATGTCAGGCTCCAAGCCGTGGTCCCGCAGTCGCACGGCTAAGCCGTATTCCACCATGAAAAGCCCCAGGCTGGTTAGCTCAAGGTCGTCGCACGGACCACCGATCCGCGAACGATGCAGGTAGGACAGTGGTGATCGGCCACATGCAAGAGTGGCGATCTCGTCCAACTCCTCCTGGAGAGCCCGGAACCGTGCATCCTTCTCGTAGAGGGAACGGGCCATCCCGAAATACTGGGAGCCCTGCCCTCCGAGCAGGAACACTACATGGGGTATCAGCCGAGTCACCACGGTTGGCTCCGGGGCTAAACCATGGCGGGAGACTTAGCACCCGCCCGGCGGGCGATCTCTCGCACAGTCGATGCGCCAACGAACTCAACCATCGGTACCCGAGCCCCACACACTTCCAGGAGCTCGGAGATGATCTCCATTCGATCGACAGAGTTGGCGCCCAGCTCCACGAGAGTTGACTCAGGATGAATACTGGCTAGGTCGACATCGGGAAGTATCTCCGCGATGACATCAATTAGCGTAGCTTCAAGGTCTGAAATGGACATTGGACTCCTCCAGTTTTGATCTAGCGGCACCTCACCGGCCGCCACAGGGTGAAACTCTTTGAGATGCGACAACCAGGCATTGTCCTGCTATCGCGATCACCGGCTTGCGAATCCCAGACTAGGGACTTACGCATGGGCCGAAAGAACTAGCCGGCACCGTCGACATGTGCCGCGAGGACCGTGAGAGCTCGCTTCAGGACCTCTCGCTCTCGCTCGTTCGCAGCAGACTCAGCCAACCCAATGGCCTCGACCAAGTCATGCCCAGAAACTGACTCCAGACCCGCTTGAGCATTAACGGTGTAGAGATCAACGAGTAGTCGCCCGTAGTCCTTCGCCAAGTCGGTCAACTCTGGCTCCCCCGAGTCCTCGTTGATTCGACGCAGCCTCTCTTCAAGCACGGACAGGCGGGAAATTATCGGGTCCTGGATCACCGCATCCACCACCCTCGCGACCTCTTCACTGCCGTACCCGGCGGCCAGTTCTTCCAGCGCCTTGTCGGCAGCTGTGGTGTCGTAATTTCCCAACCGCCGCAGCGCGGCGAGATGCCGCGCGAACCTGGGCAGGACATCCACCGGGGTGTTGTCGCGCAAACACTCCTCGATCACGCGACGCTGACTCTCGATTTCCGCAACCCGGTCCGCCAAGGCCTGGTCCAGTTCCAAGAGGATGCGACGGGCGCGAGGGCTGGTCGGCGTGTGGATGATATCGGCGATCTCGTCGAGGGTGAGCGACATCATCGAGAAACGCTTGATGCGCAGCAGGGTGAGCAGGTGGGTCTCGTCGTAAACGAGCCCCCTCGTTGTCCGTTCGGGCTCTGGGAGCAGACCGATCTGGTGGTAGTACCTCAAGGTACGGACCGTGATACCCACCAGCTCACTGATCGCCTGCGTACTCCACGTGAGCCCCGTCAAGGCGACCTGCTCCCCCGACCGGTTCGGAGGCAAACCACCGGGCGACTTCTCGTTGCTCAGGTCGTTGATGGACATGGTGACAGCATCCACCGTGCCGCTACGTCAAGGTCAACCTCGTGATCCACCTCCGGCGGTAGACTTCGGGCAGCTGCCACAACGGAGATAGGGGACTCGCGGATGGACTTCTCGATCAGGGGCGCTGCCCGCATGGTTGGCCTCACCCCACGCACCCTGCGTTACTACGAGAGCATCGGCCTCCTGCCCAAGGCGGAGCGAACCTCCGGGAACTACCGCCTGTTCAACGTCATGGACATCATCGACCTGATCCGGATCAAGCGGTTGACGGGGCTCGGGTTCGACCTTCAGCACGTGCGTCAGATCATGGACGATCCAACGGGCCCTGAAGCCGCAGCGGCCTTGGACGCACAAAAACAGTTCCTCACCAAGCAGATCGACGAACTCCAGGAAAAGCGGACCAAGATCGAAGAGATCCAGAACGCCCAAGCCCCACTCGACGTAGCCATCGAGTTCGCTGATCTAGAGCGTGCCTGGGCCGAGACACATCACAAGCTCGCGGAGGAGGACCGCTTGAAACTTCAGCTTGAGTTGATCGCGGCGTTCGCAGACGAGCGCGAACGCCTCACGTGCGAGACGCTTACCCGGGCTACCGTCGAGAAACATGACGATCCGGGGTTCCGAGAGCTCCGGGAGCTGGATGCGCGACTGGAAGCCCTGGAGCCCGACACCTCCCCGGAAGAGATCACGGTGCTGGTGGACGACTACGTCAGGGTCCTTGGCCCGATCCTCGCGGAGTTTCCACCGATGAGCAAGAAAACAGTCGACCTCAACTCCGCCATGGAGGAATTCACCTACAACGAGGCCCAGCTCGCCGTGATAGCTGCTGCCCGGGAGCGGTTGAGGTCAGCGGAGAGCGGCTCCGCATAGCCCCTTCAAGCCCCAAGTGACGTCGTGTCACACCCAGGGCTTGACCTTGACGCTACGTCAGCATCTTGAATCGATTCCAAGAGATCAGCCGGAAGGCAGCACCTCAGGATCCGAGAAAGGAAGATGCACAATGTTCACGACCATCGTCACGACCAACGCTCCCACCGATACGTCCTTCCCCTGGAATTGGTGGACCGTCTTCTAAGACTTCAGACCTCAGGAGCGCACCACGCCCGTCCCACTCCTCACAGTCGAGGGAAGCCACACGACTCATCCGCGGAACGACTCACAGCCCCAATAGCGGCACCGCACGCCGCAGTTGGATTGAGAGACCGAGACCGCACCTAGCTCCCCGTTATCGTTGGCCCAGCTCCAGCCGCCCACGTGGCACGTCGGAGTTATCAACAGGTCAGGGCACAACCGGATACACACAGAGGCTTATTCAGGATCTGTCAGTCATTCAGCATCATACCTTGTCAGGTTCGTGTTGGGAGTGCCCTTGAACAACCCTCACGGTCCAGCGACGTGACTGCGCGGACGACGAGAACAACGTTGTTGTTCATTAGGTATCCGGCAACTGGACATCTATTGAACAACACGATGTTGGCGTCAAGCAGCCGCTCTCGCTCAGCCGACGGAGGTGCTGCTTCGTTCCGGATCATCTGATCTTTCGACCACCCGGATAGCAAAATGGGGCCCCGACAGCTGTCGGGGCCCCATCGCTATTGGCTCACTCTTCGCGCTGGAAGCTCAACGTCGCGGCGTAGGCTCTGGATTCCGAGGGCCACCGGCTGGTGATTGGACTGCTATGAGTTTTGTTGACGGTAGTGAAAACTCGGATCATGGTTTGGCTGCTGCCCACGAAACGCGTAGCACCCCACGAGGTAACCCAGCACCCGCGCTGCACACAGCACGAAGTCGAACGCATGGGTGGGATGTCCGAAACCGCGTCCACCGCGAGCAGGCGTTTCCGGGCGGGATAGCGTGGCCTTGCAGCTGGAAAGGACAAGGGCATGGGACGACTCACGAGGACCGGACGCTGGATCGCCGCTGCCCTTGGTCTGGGTGCGGGGACCATCGCCGGGTACACGGCCTGGACGCTGAACGCCCCGAGACGCCCCTGGCCGCCGTACACGTTCACCCCCTTCGAGGTGGGGGTGCCGGCCGAGGAGGTCTCCTTCACCACGTCCGATGGGGTGTCGTTGGCGGGTTGGTGGCTGGACAGCCCCGGCTCCCGGAGCGTGGTGATCTGCTGCCACGGTCACCGGAGCAACAAGGCCGACATGCTGGGGATCGGCCCCGGTCTGTGGCGCGCGGGCCACAACGTCCTGCTCTTCGACTTCCGGGGCAACGGTGACTCCGGGGACGGCAGGCAGTCCCTGGCCCACTACGAACAGGCCGACCTGACCGCCGCGCTGGACTGGGTGGCCCGGTCCCACCCCGGGGCGCGGATCACGGTGATGGCCTTCTCCATGGGCGCGTCAACCGCCATCCTCACGGCCGCCCACGACCCGCGCATTGAGGCCCTGGTGCTCGACTCCCCGTTCGCGACCATGTCGGGGGTGATCGCGGCGAATTACAGGCGCTACCGGCTTCCCGGAGGCCTTCTGCTGCCGGTGGCAGACCTGGTGAACCGGGTTTTCTGCGGCTACGCGTTCGAGCAGGTGCGTCCCGTCCACGCCATGAGCTCGCTGTCCCCTCGCCCGGTTCTGCTGCTGCACGGCACAAAGGATCGGATCATCCCCTACGAACACGCCCGGCAGTTGGCGGAGGCGGCCGGCCCGGGGGAGGTCGAACTCGTCGCCTTCGAGGGCGCCGATCACTGCGGAGGCTATTTCGTAGACCGCCCCGGATACATCGCCAGGGTGGCCAGGTTCCTGGAAACGGCTCCGGAATAGGGGAAGGTGTCCCTCCCGACTGGATCGTTCACGCGGGGAAGGCTCCGGCAGGGCATGGTCGGCGGGAAGCAGGCTGCCGCGGTCGTGGGCGTCGATTCCGTCGTGGCAAGGGGTGCTCATGGGCTCCCTCGCGGCTTTTCCCGTCACGGGGAGATAATGGGAAATCCGCACATCCTGCGCAGTTCGCCACCGAGGAGGCATCATGCGATCAACCATCATGCGGGCACCGGGCGACGTGGTCGTCACCGAGGTGGACCGTCCCGAGATCATCGAACCCACCGACGCGATAATCGAGCTTGCCGCCGCATGCATCTGCGGCTCGGACCTGTGGCCCTACCGGGGGTACGACAAGGCCGAGAACCGCGCCATGGGACACGAATACGTCGGCACCGTGACGGAAGTCGGTTCGGACGTGACCACGGTGAAGCCGGGTGATTTCGTGGTCGGCTCCTTCTGCATCTCGGACAACACCTGCGAGATCTGCGATTCCGGTTACCAATCCCGTTGCGTCAACGGCGGGTTCGTCAGCGGCACCCAGGCGGAGTTCGTCCGCATCCCGCAGGCCGACGGCACCCTCGTCGTCGTGCCGGGCGGGCGTCCCGAGGACCCCGACGTGCTGGCCTCGCTGCTGGCCGCCTCCGACGTGCTCGGCACGGGCTGGTTCGGGGCGGTCGCCGCGG
>ERZ773043.378-NODE-378-length-25994-cov-18.020008_pt1 | contig 25994 bp, 22 predicted proteins | sample MGYA00580636_ERZ773043 | MGnify/ENA primary metagenome ERZ773043 (study PRJEB29015, sample SAMEA2737992) | human oral metagenome | biome: human oral; feature: human-associated habitat; material: dental | place: China | collected 2065 ...
TAAGGAGATGATATTATGAATACAATTAACACTAGAAAGAAATTTTTCCCTAATGTAACAGATGAGGAATGGAATGATTGGACATGGCAAGTAAAAAATAGAATAGAAAAAATTGATGACTTAAAGAAATATGTTGAATTAAGTGCAGAAGAAGAAGAAGGAGTTGTAAGAACTCTTGAAACTTTAAGAATGGCAATCACTCCATATTATTTCTCTTTAATAGATATGAATAGTGATAGATGTCCTATAAGAAAACAAGCTATCCCTACTATACAAGAAATACATCAATCTGATGCTGACTTATTAGACCCTCTACATGAAGATGAAGACTCTCCAGTACCAGGACTAACTCACAGATACCCTGACAGAGTTTTACTTCTAATAACAGATATGTGTTCTATGTATTGTAGACACTGTACTCGTAGAAGATTTGCTGGTTCTAGTGATGATGCTATGCCTATGGATAGAATTGATAAAGCAATAGAATATATTGCAAAAACTCCACAAGTAAGAGATGTATTGTTATCAGGAGGAGATGCACTTCTAGTTTCTGATAAAAAATTAGAAAGCATAATCCAAAAATTAAGAGCAATACCTCATGTTGAAATAATAAGAATAGGAAGTAGAACACCAGTTGTTTTACCTCAAAGAATTACTCCTGAATTATGTAATATGTTAAAGAAATATCACCCAATTTGGTTGAATACTCACTTTAACCACCCTCAAGAAGTAACACCAGAAGCTAAAAAAGCTTGTGAAATGTTAGCAGATGCAGGAGTTCCATTAGGAAACCAAACTGTATTATTAAGAGGAATAAATGACAGTGTACCTGTAATGAAAAGATTAGTACATGATTTAGTAATGATGAGAGTAAGACCTTACTATATTTATCAATGTGACTTATCTATGGGACTTGAACATTTCAGAACACCAGTTTCTAAGGGTATAGAAATTATTGAAGGATTAAGAGGACATACATCTGGATATGCAGTACCAACATTTGTTGTTGATGCACCTGGTGGAGGAGGAAAAACTCCTGTAATGCCTCAATATGTAATTTCTCAATCTCCTCATAGAGTAGTTTTAAGAAACTTTGAAGGAGTTATAACAACTTATACAGAACCAGAAAATTATACACATGAACCTTGTTATGATGAAGAAAAATTTGAAAAAATGTATGAAATAAGTGGAGTTTATATGCTAGATGAAGGATTAAAAATGTCACTAGAACCTAGCCACTTAGCAAGACATGAAAGAAATAAAAAGAGAGCAGAAGCTGAAGGGAAAAAATAAAAAATGTTAGATACATATAAGTTTATTGAGAAATATAAAAGAATATCTATAATAGGTATGGAAAAGAATGTAGGGAAAACTACACTTTTAAATAAACTTATAGCTGACATTGGAAAAAATAAAAAATTAGGACTAACTTCCATAGGTAGAGATGGTGAAGATATAGATGTTGTAACTAATACAGATAAACCTAGAATATATGTAAGGGAAGGTAGTATTATTGCAACAGGGAGAGATTGTTTAAGTAAATGTGATATTACAAAAGAAATTTTGTATGTTACAAACTTCACCACTCCTATGGGAAGTATAGTCTTAGTTAGAGCCTTATCAGATGGCTATGTAGATATAGCAGGACCATCTTATAATAAACAGGTAAAAATTGTGGTTGAACTTATGGAAAAATTTGGAAGTGAAATTTCTATTGTGGATGGAGCATTAGGAAGAAAAAGTACAGCTATAAGTGATGTAAGTGAAGCAACAATTTTATCAACAGGAGCAGCCTTATCTTTGGATATGTTAAAGGTTGTTGAAGAAACTAAAAAAACTGTCTATTTTTTAAGATTAGAAGAAATAGATAAAAATATAAAAGAAAAAATAAAAGAGTTCAAAGATGAAAAAGCTGTTCTATTTTATAAAAATGGAGAAGTAGCAATTTTAGAAGTGGATAACTCAATAGATTTATCAAATATCTTAAAGGAATATTTGAAAAAAGACTTAGAGTATTTCTATATAAGAGGAGCAATAACTCCTAAAATAATAGAAGCATTTATAAATAGTAGAGGAAGTTATGAAAAGATAACTCTACTTGCTGAAGATGGAACTAAATTTTTCCTAAATAGTTCTTTGTTAAATAAAGCTAAGTTAAGTGGTATAGAATTTAAAGTTTTAAATAAAATAAATTTACTCTTTGTAACTATAAACCCACACTCACCTTTGGGAGTAGATTTTAATAAAGAAGAATTTAAAACTAGAATACAAAATGAAATTCCTGTACCAGTGATTAATGTTCTAGGAGATTAGTATGAAATTTATTGATGAAAATAGTTTAAATAGATTAAATTTTAAAGAATTATTATCAAGAATTGATATGTATTCAGGTTATGGAAAAAGTAAACTAAATAATTTAAGTAATTTTTTAGTGGGGGAAGAAGAAAAATTAGAAAAAGAATTTGAAAGAATGGAAAAAATTTATAATCTTATTTCTAATGACAAAAGAGAAATGTTGAAATTAGAGATGGTATTATATAAATTTGATAATATAAGAAAAACAATAGAAAATGCAATAAATAATATTATCTTAGATACAGTGGATTTATTTGAACTAAAAGTTCAACTTATGGCTATGATAGAATTAAACTTACTTTTAAATGAAAATAAAGATGTATTTTCTGATTTTATATTAGAGGATATAGGAGAATTATTTAGTGCCTTAGACCCTAACAATGAAAAAATTGCTACTTTTTATATTTATGATTCTTATTCTGTGATTTTAAAAGAAATTCGTAGACAAAAAAAAGAAGTTGAAAATAGATTGTTTAATGAAACAGACTATGAAATCATAAAAAGATTAAAAGATGAAAGATTATCCATATTGGTTGATGAAGAAAAAGAAGAATTTAAAATAAGAAGAAATATAACAGAAGCTATAAAATCCTATGTAGATGATTTTTTAGAAAATGTTGAAAAAATATCAAATCTTGACTTTACAATTGGAAAAGTTAGATTTGCAAAGGAATACAACGGTATAAAACCAGTAGTATCAAAGAAGAAAGAAATAATTATAGAAGATGCTATAAATTTGGAGGTAAAAGAGCTTTTAGAAACTAAAAATAAAAAATATACTCCTATAAGCATAAGATTAGATATAGGTACAACTATGATAACAGGTGCTAATATGGGTGGAAAAAGTGTAGCATTGAAAACAATAGCGGAAAATGTATTACTTTTTCAAATGGGCTTCTTTGTTTTTGCAAAGTATGCAAGTATACCTCTTTTAGATTTTATATTTTTTGTATCTGATGATATGCAAGATATTTCAAAGGGACTTAGTACATTTGGAGCAGAGATAATAAAATTAAAAGAAATAAATTCTTATGTAAAAAGTGGAACAGGACTTATAGTTTTTGATGAATTTGCAAGAGGCACAAACCCAAAAGAAGGACAAAAATTTGTAAGAGCCTTAGCAAAATATCTGAATGAAAAGCCTAGTATATCTATTATAACTACTCACTTTGATTCTGTTGTTGAAAGTAATATGAAACATTATCAAGTGGTAGGTTTAAAAAATTTAGATTTTGAAAATTTAAAAAATAGATTGAAAGCAAATAATTCTTTGGAATTAATTCAAGATAATATGGATTTCACTTTAGAAGAAAGTATAGAAACAGAAGTGCCAAAAGATGCTTTAAATATTGCAAAATTAATTGGCTTAGATGATGAAATTTCTGAAATGATTTATAAAGAGTATGAATGGGAGGAAAAATAATGGGAAAATTGGATCTTGATTGGGGACTTGTTAAAGAAGCTCGTGAATCTGCAAAAAAGATAGCAGCTGACTCTCAAGTTTTCATAGATGCACATAGTACAGTTACAGTTGAAAGAACAATTTGTAGATTATTAGGTATAGATGGTGTTGATGAGTTTGGAGTTCCATTACCAAATGTGGTTGTAGATTTTATAAAGGATAATGGAAATATTAGTTTAGGAGTTGCAAAATATATTGGGAATGCAATGATAGAAACTAAACTTCAACCACAAGAAATAGCAGAAAAAATTGCTAAAAAAGAATTAGATATAACAAAAATGCAATGGCATGATGATTTTGATATAAAATTAGCTTTAAAAGATATAACTCATGCAACAGTTGAAAGAATAAAAGCTAATAGAAAAGCAAGAGAAGATTATTTAGAACAATTTGGTGGAGATAAAAAAGGACCTTATATATATGTAATAGTTGCAACAGGAAATATCTATGAAGATGTTACACAAGCAGTTGCAGCAGCAAGACAAGGTGCTGATGTTGTTGCAGTTATAAGAACAACAGGACAATCTCTACTAGACTTCGTACCTTATGGAGCAACAACAGAAGGTTTCGGAGGAACAATGGCAACACAAGAAAATTTCAGAATAATGAGAAAAGCTCTTGATGATGTTGGAGTTGAATTAGGTAGATATATAAGATTATGTAACTATTGTTCTGGACTTTGTATGCCTGAAATAGCAGCAATGGGAGCATTAGAAAGATTAGATATGATGCTTAATGATGCCCTATATGGAATACTATTCAGAGATATTAATATGAAAAGAACATTGGTTGACCAATTTTTCTCAAGAATAATAAATGGTTTTGCTGGGGTTATAATAAATACTGGTGAAGATAACTATTTAACAACAGCTGATGCCATAGAAGAAGCTCATACAGTTTTAGCCTCTCAATTTATTAATGAACAATTTGCATTGATAGCAGGTTTACCAGAAGAACAAATGGGACTTGGACATGCTTTTGAAATGGAACCAGGAACAGAAAATGGTTTCTTATTAGAACTTGCTCAAGCACAAATGGCAAGAGAAATATTCCCTAAAGCACCTTTAAAATATATGCCTCCTACTAAATTTATGACAGGAAATATATTTAAAGGACATATACAAGATGCACTATTTAATATAGTAACTATAACAACAGGACAAAAAGTCCACTTATTAGGAATGCTTACAGAAGCTATCCATACACCTTTTATGTCAGATAGAGCATTATCAATAGAAAATGCAAGATATATTTTCAACAACTTGAAAGATTTTGGAAATGACATAGAATTTAAAAAAGGTGGAATAATGAATACAAGAGCTCAAGAAGTTCTTAAAAAAGCAGCTGATTTATTAAAGACAATAGAAACAATGGGTATCTTCAAGACAATAGAAAAAGGTGTATTTGGAGGAGTAAGAAGACCTATTGATGGTGGAAAAGGACTTGCTGGAGTTTTTGAAAAGGATAGTACATATTTCAATCCTTTCATTCCATTAATGTTAGGAGGGGATAGATAATGAGTTCAGGATTATATTCAACAGAAAAAAGAGATTTTGATACAACACTTGATTTAACACAAATTAGACCTTATGGAGATACAATGAATGATGGTAAAGTTCAAATGAGTTTTACTTTACCAGTTGCTTGTAATGAAAAAGGAATAGAAGCAGCTTTACAACTTGCAAGAAAAATGGGATTTGTTAATCCAGCAGTAGCTTTTTCAGAAGCATTGGATAAAGAATTTTCATTTTATGTAGTATATGGAGCAACTTCTTTTAGTGTAGATTACACTGCTATAAAAGTTCAAGCCTTAGAAATAGATACTATGGATATGCATGAATGTGAAAAATATATAGAAGAAAATTTTGATAGAGAAGTTGTAATGGTTGGAGCAAGTACAGGAACAGATGCTCATACAGTTGGAATTGATGCCATTATGAATATGAAAGGTTATGCAGGACACTATGGACTTGAAAGATATAAGGGAGTAAGAGCTTATAACCTTGGAAGCCAAGTTCCTAATGAAGAATTTATTAAAAAGGCAATAGAATTAAAAGCAGATGCCTTATTAGTATCTCAAACTGTAACACAAAAAGATGTACATATAGAAAATTTAACTAACTTAGTTGAATTATTAGAAGCAGAAGGACTAAGAGATAAAATAATTTTAATTGCTGGTGGAGCAAGAATAACTAATGATTTAGCAAAAGAATTAGGATATGATGCAGGATTTGGACCAGGAAAATATGCAGATGATGTTGCAACATTTATTCTAAAGGAAATGGTTCAAAGAGGTATGAATAAATAATGGAGAAATATTTACAAGGTTTTTTAATGGGACTTGCTTATGTTGCTCCAATAGGAGTACAAAATTTGTTTGTAATAAACTCTGCAATTACCCAAAAGAGAAGTAAGGCATTATTAATTGCTTTAATTGTAATATTTTTTGATGTAACACTGGCATTTGCTTGTTTCTTTGGAATAGGACTTTTAATAGATAAGTTAGAGTGGTTGAAATTAATTATTCTACTTGTTGGAAGTTTAGTTATAATCTATATAGGTCAAGGACTTTTAAGAAGTAAAAGTGAACTTAAAAAAAATGATAATATGGATATACCACTATTAAAAGCAATAACATCTGCCTGTGTTGTAACATGGTTTAATCCACAAGCTATTATTGATGGAACTATGATGCTTGGAGCATTTAGAGCAACTCTTTCAAGTGAAGCAGGAATACATTTTATACTTGGAGTAACATCAGCATCTTTTTGTTGGTTTATGGGTTTAAGCATTTTTATATCATTATTTAGTCATAAATTTAATAACAAGGTGTTAAGAGTAATCAATATAGTATGTGGTATAGTAATAATTTTTTATGGTGTAAAATTACTATTAAATTTTTATAAGATGTTCATTCATTATATATATTGATTAATTTGTAATTAATATAGACAAAATTTTATAAAAATGGTATATTTAGTGTAACATAATACAAAAATTTCTATCTACAATATTATAAAGTTTAAAAAGTTATGAAACAAGTTTTTAATTTAATAAAGTGAATACAATGCGAAAATCAAAAATAAAGCAGCAAAATAAAAATAATAGTTGTAATAATGAAATAGATATGATATTATAACCTAACTTGTTTTTGAGAAAAGAGGTTGCATCAATCAATAGTACTTAATAGGAGACCGAAAGTCTATGAATATTAATGAAAGGGAAAGATGCCGAAGTGAATTTTTCAAAGAATTTGCTGGGGATATGTTGAAGAAGCATATAACTGTCTTTGTATAAAAAATACAAAGTTGAGCTTATCTTAAAACATCAAAGTGTTAAATATATATTTTTCATAGTATAATTTTTAACTTTGCTGTTTTAATGGCAAAGTTTTTTATTTCTCATTGTATTAACAAGAAAAAATTATATTATGGAGGTTTTGGTATGAAAGCATTTTTTAAGTTAAGTCCAGTAATTGTATTGGCGGCACTTATGATGAAAGGTTTTGATGCATTACTTGCAGCACCACTTGCAACTATTTATGCTTGTTTTATTGCTATGATTTTTTCAAAAGAAAAATTCAATAACATTATAGACCATGCAATAGACAATGTAAAAGAAATTCAAGTTGCATTGTTTATCTTGATGGCAGCTTATGCAATGGCAGAAGCATTTATGTCAACAGGAGTTGGGGCATCTCTTATCTTAATTGCATTAAAAGTAGGAATTACAGCTAAGACTGTTGCAGTTGTAGGAGCTATTGTTACATCAATATTATCAATAGCAACTGGAACAAGTTGGGGAACATTTGCAGCTTGTGCACCTATCTTCTTGTGGTTAAATCATATAGTTGGTGGAAATTTATTACTAACAACAGCAGCTATAGCAGGAGGAGCTTGTTTTGGAGATAATATAGGACTTATTTCAGATACTACAATAGTAAGTTCTGGTATCCAAAAAGTTGAAGTTGTAAGAAGAATTAGACACCAAGGTGTATGGTCAGCATTAGTTTTATTATCAGGAATAATAGTATTTGCTATTGTTGGATTTACAATGGATTTACCTTCAACAGTTGGAGATCCTGCTGAAGCTATTAATAGTATTCCAGCTGATGTTTGGACAGCACTTGCTGAAAAAAGAGAATCAGCAGTAAAATTATTGGAACAAGTTAGAAGTGGAGTTCCTTTATATATGGCTATACCATTAGTAATAGTTTTAGTTTTAGCTTTTATGGGAACACAAACATTTATTTGTCTATTTGCTGGATTATTCTTTGCTTATATCTTTGGAATGATGGCAGGAACAGTTACAAGTACTATGGATTATTTAGATATGATGATGGGTGGTTTTGCTTCTGCTGGAGGCTGGGTTATAGTTATGATGATGTGGGTTGCAGCTTTTGGAGGAATAATGAAGAGTATGAATGCTTTTGAACCTATATCAAAATTATTATCTAGAATTTCAGGAAGTGTAAGACAATTGATGTTCTACAATGGACTTTTATGTGTATTTGGAAATGCTACTCTTGCAGATGAAATGGCTCAAATAGTTACAATAGGACCTATCATTAGAGAAATGGTTGAAGAAAATGTTGAAGGTTCAGAAGAAGATATGTATACACTAAGACTTAGAAATGCAACATTTAGTGATGCTATGGGTGTTTTTGGTTCTCAACTTATTCCTTGGCATGTATATATAGCTTTCTATATGGGAATTGCTTCAATAGTTTATCCTTTACATGAATTTGTGGCAATAGACATTATAAAATATAACTTTATAGCTATGATAGCAGTAGCAAGTATATTAATTTTAACTTTAACTGGTTTAGATAGATTTATACCATTATTTAAATTACCTTCAGAACCAGCTGTAAGATTAAAAAAACAAAAATAATTTATAATTAGACTTAAAAAGTTTCTCCTTAGTTTAAAAATAAAATAAAAAATTAAGGAGAAATTTTACATTAAAATCAAGAAAAAAAGAGTTTTTAATTTTAAAATGAACAAAAAAGTCAAAAAAAATATTTACAAATGGAAAAAAATGTTGTATACTAAGTTCAATGGGAGATGTCTATATGGGATTATAGGCAAAACAAAATAAAAAAATTTAAAATCAAAAATTAAGGGGGAAACAACCATGAAAAAATTAGCATTAGTATTAGGTTCATTATTAGTAGTTGGATCAGTTGCATCAGCTAAAGAAGTTATGCCTGCACCTACTCCAGCTCCTGAAAAAGTAGTAGAATATGTTGAAAAACCAGTTATTGTTTACAGAGACAGAGAAGTTGCTCCTGCTTGGAGACCAAATGGATCAGTTGATGTTCAATACAGATGGTATGGAGAAACTGAAAACAAAACTAAATCTGAAGACACAGATAAAGATTGGGCAAACTCAAGAAATAATGCCACTAGATTACAAACTACTGCAAATGTAAACTTTACTAAGAACCAAACTTTAGATGTAAGAGTAAGAAATTATCAAACTTTAAGAGGAACTAAAGGAGATGGAGCTTCTGATGAATATAGAATCAGACATTTCTATAATTTTGGTAACTTAGGTTCTTCTAAAGTTAAAGCAACTTCAAGATTAGAATATAAACAAAAATCAAATGATGGAGCTAAACATGCAGAAGCATCAGTATTATTTGATTTTGCTGATTATCTATTCTCTAATAACTTCTTTAAAGTAGAAAAATTTGGATTAAGACCTGGATATGCTCATAACTGGACAGGACATTCAAATGGTGGAGAAGGAAGAGAATATGTTACTTTTGATGGTTACAATGGAGGAACTAATAATAAATATTTCTTAAACTTTGAATCAGAATATACTTTACCATTAGGATTTAGTGCTGAATTAAATGTTTATAATGGATATGACTGGCACAATAAGAAATTTGGTGTAGTAAATAAAGAAGATAAGAAACATGCTTACTATGGATCAATGGAAGCATATATCTATCAACACACTCCATTATACAAAAATAATTCTGTAGAATTATCATTTGATTTTGAAGGTGGATATGATCCATATACTTGGCATCAATATAAAGTAATTGATAATGGTAGTGGATATGAAAGAGCTACTTATAGCTTATATATGTTACCAACTTTCCAAGTTGCTTATAAACCAACAGATTTCGTAAAATTATATGCAGCTGCTGGTGCTGAATATAGAAACTGGGCAATAGATGCTGAATCTAAAGCTAAAGACTGGAGATGGCAACCAACTGCTTGGGCTGGTATGAAAGTTACTTTCTAATCTAGCTTAGCTAAGGTTAAAATCAATAAAAAATTATTAATTAATAGTATAGAAACCGTGAGTTATCTCACGGTTTTTTATTGTTTAAACAATATTATATTATAGTTGTTGTAGGTAATTTTTTAAAACATATATTTCATTTAGTAAAATATTGTACTAAAAAAGTTAAGATTTAGTTGACTTTATCATATAAACAAGTTAAAATAGAAAGAGATGATTTTAATTTTATTATATAGGAAAAGGGGAAAAATTATGGAAAGTGTTAAGGAAAAAAAAGGTTTATTTAAAAGATTTACCTCTATGTGTGTGCGTGTGATGGAAAGATGGCTTCCAGATCCATTTATCTTCTGTGCTTTGTTGACTTTTATAGTTTTTATAGGGGCTATATTTTTAACACAAGCAACGCCTTTACAAGTAATTGGATTTTGGGCTGATGGTTTCTGGTCTTTATTAGCTTTTTCAATGCAAATGGCATTAGTTTTAGTTACAGGGCATACTTTGGCAAGTTCAAAATTATTTAAAAAAATGTTATCAACATTTGCTTCTGGAATAAAAGGACCAAAACAAGCAATACTTATTGTATCAATAGTTTCAGGAATAGCTTGTGTTTTAAACTGGGGATTTGGACTTGTTATAGGAGCTTTATTTGCAAAAGAAATAGCAAAAAAGGTAAAAGGAGTAGATTATAGACTTCTTATAGCTTCAGCTTATACAGGTTTCTTAGTATGGCATGGAGGGCTTTCAGGTTCTATTCCATTACAACTTGCAAGTGGAGGAGAAGGATTAGCAAAACAAACAGCAGGAGCAGTAACAGAAGCTATACCAACAAGTCAAACTTTATTTTCACCAATGAATATTTTTATAGTTGTAGGACTTTTAATAATAGTACCTTTATTAAATATGGCAATGTTCCCAAGTAAAGATGAAATCGTAGAAGTTGATCCAAAATTATTGGTAGAACCAGAAGAAGTTATTGTAAATACTTCAAAAATGACACCAGCAGAAAAAATTGAAAATAGTAGAGTGGTATCTATTTTACTTTCGATTATGGGATTTGTATATATAGGATATTATTTAATAACAAAAGGGTTTGCATTAAATCTTAACTTAGTAAACTTTATATTCTTATTCTTAGGAATATTATTACATGGAACTCCAAGAAGATATTTGAATGCACTTGCAGAAGCAATTAAAGGTGCAGGAGGAATATTATTACAATTTCCATTTTATGCAGGTATTATGGGAATAATGGTAGGAATGGATGCTGATGGAATGTCACTTGCAAAACTTATGTCTAATTTCTTTGTAAATATTTCTACTGAAAGAACATTCCCAGTATTTTCATTTATTAGTGCAGGAGTTGTAAATTTCTTTGTTCCATCAGGTGGAGGACAATGGGCAGTTCAAGCTCCAATAGTAATGCCAGCAGGACAAGCAATTGGTGTGTCAGCAGCAAAATCAGCTATGGCAATAGCTTGGGGAGATGCTTGGACAAATATGATACAACCATTCTGGGCTTTACCAGCATTAGGAATAGCAGGTTTAGGTGCTAAGGATATAATGGGTTATTGTTTAATAGTAACTGTAGTATCTGGAATATTTATTTGTACAGGTTTCTTATTCTTCTAATCATTCTATTAGAAAATCAGCTTTAAATAATAAAAAAAGTTTAAAATAGAATAATTTAAGTTAGATAGGATATTCAGTAGTGAATAAAAAATATATTAACTAATTGAAAAAGTTCAAATATACAAAATTAAGGAGGAGAAGTTATGAGACAAAAAATAGTTTCAATGGAAGAAGCAATATCTCACATCAAAGATGGTATGACTGTTCATTTTGGAGGCTTTCTAGCTTGTGGAACACCAGAATCAATAATTACAGCACTTATAGAAAAGGGAATAAAAGACTTAACAATAGTAGCTAATGATACTGGTTTTGTAGACAAAGGTGTTGGAAGATTAGTAGTTAATAATCAAGTTAAGAAAGTAATAGCTAGTCATATAGGTACAAATGCAGAAACTGGGAAAAAAATGCATGATGGAACAATGGAAGTTGAATTAGTTCCTCAAGGAACTCTTGCTGAAAGAGTTAGAGCAGCAGGTTATGGTCTAGGAGGAATTTTAACTCCAACTGGATTAGGAACTATTGTTCAAGAAGGAAAACAAATAATAAATGTTGATGGAAAAGATTATTTATTAGAAAAACCTATAAAAGCAGATGTAGCAGTGTTATTTGGTACAAAAGTTGATGAATTAGGAAATGTTATTTGTGAAAAAACTACAAAGAACTTTAATCCATTGATGGCAATGGCAGCAGATACTGTTATAGTAGAAGCTCTTGAAATTGTACCTGCAGGTTCATTGAGTCCAGAACATTTGGATATATCAAGAATATTTATAGACTACATAGTTAAAAGTAAATAATGGAGGTGTAAATAAGTATGGAAATGGATAAAAATTTAGTTAGAGAAGTTATTGCAAAAAGAGTTGCTCAAGAGTTTCATGATGGATATGTTGTAAATTTAGGAATAGGATTGCCTACATTAGTTGCTAACTATGTTGGGGATATGGATGTTATTTTTCAAAGTGAAAATGGTTGTATAGGTGTTGGACCCGCTCCTGAAAAGGGAAAAGAAGATCCTTATTTAGTAAATGCTGGTGGAGGATATATAACAGCTGCAAAAGGAGCTATGTTCTTTGATTCTGCTTATTCTTTTGGAATAATAAGAGGAGGACATGTTGATGCTACTGTTTTAGGAGCATTAGAAGTAGATGAAAAAGGAAATCTTGCTAACTGGATGATTCCTGGAAAAAAAGTTCCTGGAATGGGTGGAGCTATGGATTTAGTTGTTGGAGCTAAACATGTTATAGTTGCTATGGAACATACATCTAATGGAGCTGTAAAAATATTAAAAGAATGTAAATTACCTTTAACAGCTGTTGGAGTTGTAGATTTAATAATCACTGAAAAAGCAGTTTTTGAAGTAACAGATAAAGGTTTAGTTCTAAAAGAAATTACTCCTTATTCTTCATTAGAAGATATTAAAGCAACAACAGCAGCAGATTTTACAATTGCTAATGAATTAAAAAAACAATTGAATATCTAATAAAAATTGAAAAAGTCGTGATGGTTTTAGTCACGACTTTTCTTATTTAATAATTTCCCTTGACTCATTGCAAATATATCATCAATAGTCATCTGAAAATCTATTTCTCTATTTTCTTTCTCAGACCTTTCTTTAATTTTTTTACTATGAAATTCTTCTATTAAAGGACAAAAAGGTAAATTACCAATATCTAAATATCTTATCATTCCTTCATTATCCCTTGCAGGCATCATTTTACCCAGATTATATTTTGAAGGAGCAAAAGGAACATCAATTACACCATCTTCAAAAGCTTCTATAATAGCTTTTCTTAAATCACCATCACATCTTGAGAAAATTTTTGCAATTATTTGAGCAGTTTCTTTTTTTATCTGTTCTTTTTCAAAAATTATCTCTTCATAATTATTAATTTTTTGACTATTACCAATATCTAAGATAGTCTTAGTTAAAAGTAATGAATTAATCATAGTATTACCTAGTGAATTTTTAGCATACTCATCTATATTTTTAATTAATATTCTATTAGCTTTGGAAAATAAAGCAATAGTCGCAGAATATGAAATTAAAGAATAAGCTTTTAATTCCTCTTCTGGAAATCCTCCTATCCACTGATTAAATACAGTTGAGATATTAATATCTTTAAAAGAAAAAGTATCTAAATAAAATTGTACTTGTTCTTTAAGAGCTAATAAACTAGCAATATCTTGTGTGATATTGCCATATTGAGCTACTCCTATACTTATATTCTTTACACCTTGTTCAACAGCAAGTAAAGTTTCTAAAATTTGTATTGAGTTAGAAATTGCTGGTGGAACAAGTGTAGCAGTGAGTGGAGAGAAAATTTCTCTATTTATTTTTATTCCATTTTCTTCATAAATTCCAACAAGTCTATCTACATACTTCCAATTTTCTAAGCTATCTTTTAATGAAATAGATTTACTAAAAGGTATATTATGACTAATTCCACCACCATCAAAAGCTGAAAAACCACCTAATAGTGCAACTTCAACTAATAATCTTGCATCAGGAGAACCATGTTTTATTTGCAATGGAACTTCTATATCATTTACAATTTTTCTAGCTAATTTTGTTCCATAATTTATTAATGGAAAACCATTTAAAAGAGATTTATTAGATTTTATAGAATCTTCTAAGATAACTTTTGCATTATCATAATGATTTTCTCTAGTATGAGAGTCTATTATAATTGAAAGAAAATCTGCCTGTCCAACTCTATAAAAAGTATTTAAGTTTTAGTAACTTCTAGGCAAAGAACTTGAAACAACCAAAAAGTTCTTTATGTATAGGAAATAGTAGGTAAGATATGAAAAGAAAATATACTATTGTTGCACCATTAAATTATAAAAGTAATAAAGAGTTGATAGACTATTTTGAAAGAGAAGTATCAAAGTTTTCTAAAATGGAGAGAAAGCTCTTTTATATCTTTAGAAGTAATATTTCTACTAATATCAATAACTTGAATAAGAAATTACAATCTGAATATAGTGTTTCTAAACGTACTGCTAATTCAGCTATTAAAGATATAAAAGGTAGAGTTAAAGCTTTGACAGAACTAAAAGAGCGTGAAATTAAGCAAAAAGAACGTAAGATAGAAAGTCTTGAAAAAGATATTTTTATTTTATCTGAAAGAATTAATGAGTATAAAAATAGACTTCAAAATAAAGAAAAAATAGATTTAGTTAGTTATAGAAACTTAAAAAGTAAATGTATATCCAAAAAATTTAGACTTAATAAGTTTAAGGATAGACTATCTTCATTAAAATGGAGATTAGAAAATAATAAATTAAAACTTTGTTTTGGTAGTAAAAGACTATTAAAACAAAACTTTGCTAAGTTTATAGAACAAAGAGATAGTCAGATGTCCTATGTTGGGAGTTATGAAGAAACAGCTTGTAATCAAATGTTACAGCTAAGATATATAAATAAAATAAATCAATTTATTATAAAACTAAGACGAGATTTTGAATATAAAAATGCTAAAGGCAATGAAAAATGGGTGTATGGAAAGTGCTATTTTAGTTTTAATAAAAATAAGATAATTGAGATATTAAAAAATAAAACTTCTCCATTAACTTATTCAATTATTAGAAAGAATAATAGATATTATCTACATTGTACATTTGAGCTTAAAAATGATATAAAAGATTTTATAACAAGGAGAAGTTATGGAACTTTAGGTATAGATTTTAACAAAGGATTTATAGCTGTAAGTGAAACAAACGAGTTTGGTTCTTTAGTAGATACATATACATTAAAATATAGATTTGGAAAAGGTAATAAAACGGATAATGATTTTAAGCAGATTATTAATCAAGTAGTTAAAAAGGCTATTAAAGTAGGGAAAGATGTTATAATTGAAAGTCTTGATTTTATTGATAAAAAAGCTAAGACAACAAAAGGTAAAAGTAAAAAAGGGCTAGAATACAATAATATGCTACACAGTTTAGCATATTCTAAATTTAGCGATATAATAGATAATATATGTTTTAAAAACAGAGTAACATTGATTAAAGTAAATCCTGCATATACAAGTAAGATTGGGAAAGAAAAATATACAAATAGTATGAAATTAAATATACATAATGCAGCTAGTTATGTTATAGCTAGACGAGGTATGGGATTAGCTAGTTAATTAAAAAACTGTCCTTATATAACGATATTATACGCAAGACAGTATAGTCGCTCCCTGTAAGGAATAAAATGCGAGAGGTGGTGTTGTATTAGTGAGATAACATCAAGGTTGAAATACCAATGCCTCTCAGGATAACCGTAAGTCCTAGAAAATTTTATTCTTTAAAATTAATCTTTTAGAATTATGAAAGTCAAATTTGGTGCTTTTGTATATTTTAAGAGTTACGGTTGACAAATTATTTGTTAATGTTTTTTTTTATAGGGGGGTTCTTCGCCGACGGCGAGGATCTGGCCAAGGCCGCAGGAACCAACCTCGACCTGTGGACCGGCGTAGGAATGATCGTCTTCGCCGCCGCCTTCGCGGTGTGGCTTCTCGCCCGCCCGCCTGAGTTCGACGTCGCCTCCGACGCGGAGGAAGCCGCCGACGGCGTCGTCGCCGCGAACGGCGTTGACGGCCTTTTAGCGGAAGCGCTGGGGGCTGAGGGAAGCAAGGCCCAGACAGAAGACGGCGAGGCTCAGATGGAAGGCGGCGAGGCTCAGACGGAAGGCGGCGAGGCTCAGACGGAAGGCGCCAGGGGCTAACGGGCGCCAAAGACTAAGTCGCCAGGGGGTAAGGCCGCTTGGGAAACTCGCGCAGGGCGCCCGGCGGCGTCGGAAGCGCCTGAAAAGGCTCCGGTCATAGAGCGTGACATAGAAACTGCGTAAACGGCCGTCGTTGGGACATGTGCGATCGTTGACGGCCGTTTGATTCCCTTCCCTGGCGTTTGCTTTGCTTTTTCGAACGGCGCCTCTGGCGTTTCCAAATGACGCCTCCGATTCAGCGCTCTGTTCCGCCGGAGCGTCGAGCTTCGCAACGGCGCCGTCGTCCGTGGGAACGGCCGGGTGCATGCATGGGACCTTTGGACGAAAAGATTCTGTTCGAATGCTGTTACTTTTTCTTCATGGTCTGGCGTGACGTGCCGGCCGATCTGGACACTCACAGAAGAATTGAGTCCATTTCTGCCGTTCACCGCCCCCAATGGCGGGAGACCATAAAACAAAAACCAATTTATGGACGCTCTCCGTCCAAATCGTCTCACATTGCCTTCCAGTCGAGCACAAGCAACGTTTCTTTCTCAATTTTCCGATTTTGGGATTCTTGCTTGTTTTTGTGGGTTTTTGGCGTGCCCTGCGCGCTCGCGAGGAAGCTCTCCTTCGATGTCGAAAGGGACATTCATGCCTTCTCTCACCAGAGGTCTGCGGCGTGCCAGCGATCTCTCCATTTCCCAACGACGCTTCCTTTTGGTGCTCGTTTCCATTGGATCGTCGATCATCTACACTCCGGCCTATCTGAAGAACGTCTTTTACGATCCGCTTAAGGAGGCGATCGGCACATCCAATGCGGGGGTGGGCGAGTTGCTCGGCTACTACGCCATCACCGCGACGGTCTGCTACTTCCCGTCGGGCATCGTCGCGGACAAGATCAGGGTGCGCACGTTGGCGTGGGTCGGATTCACAAGCACGGCGATGCTGACCTACCTTTACGCCATGCTTCCCTCGTTCGCCGTTCTCAGATTCGTCTTCATCGGCATGGGGGTGACGACCATTCTCATCTGGTGGGGCATCCGGTTCAAGCTCGTCAGGCTCATCTCGGAAGAGGACACCTATTCCCGCAACATCGGAATCTCCTACGGGCTCTACGGCGCTGCGGGACTTCTCGTCGGCTTCATCAGCATGAAGATCATCGAGTGGTTTGCAGACTCCGCCGCAGTCGGGATTCAGTCTCTCCTCATCTTCCTCGGCACCCTCATTCTCATTCTCGGGATTCTCTCGTTCTTCTTCATTCCGAAGTTCGAGGGCGAGATCGATCCGACGAAAAAGTCCTTCGACATACGCCAGATTCGCGAGGCATTGAGGAACCCCGTCGTCTGGATTTCGGCCGCATGCCTGTTCTGTGTGTACTTCTTCTACACGGGCGTCAACTACACGACCCCGTACCTTAAGAACGTGCTCCTGGCCTCCGCCGGCGTCACGAGCATCGTTTCGATCCTCCGCACCTATGGCATCACCCTCGCCTCCGGGCCCGTTTTCGGCTTGCTTGCGAAAGCCACGGGCTCGCCCTCGAAGGTCATCTTCGGCGGGTCGATCGTGTGCGCCGGCGGCCTGTTCGTGTTCACGATTCTTCCGCCAGAGCCGGGCATGGTTCTACTTGTCGCGGGAGTCACCATTGTGCTTGGGTTCATCGCCAACGGCGTTTTCGGAATCGTCTCCTCACAGTTGACCGAGGGGAAGGTCCCCATCCCGATCTTCGGCACGGCGGCCGGCATTCTCTCGGTCATCGGATTCCTTCCGGACACCTTCTCTTCGACGTGGTTCGGAAAGATGATCGACGATCAGCCTAAGGACGCCTACGCCGAGATCTTCCTGATTCTCGCGGGCTTCGCCGTGGCGGCGGGCGTCTTCGCCCTCATACTCCTGTGGTACGTCAGGCGCACGGGGAAGGCGGAGCGGCCCGATTTGCCGACGGCTCCGGAGGAAGTCGATTCGGCGCCGTCGGAGCCGACACCGGCTCCGTCTTACGAGGAAGCCGCAGAACCGGCGGCCGCGGCGAAGTCGGCTTTCGATTCGAAGAAGGGCTCGGGCAAAGGCTCGGCTTGGAGCTCGCATGCCGAATAAACTCAAGGTTCCCGCGATGTGGAGCGAGCAGACAGGCGCCGTCGTCGCCAAGCAGAACGAGCTCGCTGCGGGCGTCTATTCCAGCGGTCAAACCTTCGAGCAGATGCGCGAGGGGTATCGCAAGGAACGGGTTTTCTGGAACGACGGCGGCCCCGTGCCGGCCTCGACGATCGAGGAGGACGTAACCACCCGGCACGGGAGGGTGCGCGTGCGGATGCATCGCCCCGACGGCGCCGCCGTCCTCCCCGGGATCGTCTACGTCCACGGGGGTGGATGGGTGCTGGGAGACCTCGACACCCACGATCGAATAACCCGGACCCTCGCCGAAAAGACGGGGGCGGCCGTCGTCGCCGTCGACTACACTCTCTCGCCGGAGGCCCGCTTTCCGCGGGCGCTCGAAGAATGCGTCGACGTCGTCCTGGCGTTGAAGGCCGACTCTGACAAATGGGGGCTGGATCCCCGGAAACTCGCCTTGGCGGGCGACTCCGGGGGCGCCAGCCTTGCCCTCGGAGCGTTCCTGCACCTGCGCGACGAGGAAAAGGCGGCCGAAGGCGTCGCCGCGCTCCTGCTGTTCTACGGAGCCTTCGGGCTGCGCGATTCGATGTCGATGCGGCTGTTCGGAGGCGAATGGGACGGTCTGACGGAAGAGGATTTCGCCTGGTACAAGGGCCTCTATCTGGCCGACGCCGCAGACGAGCGCAGCCCCTACGTCGACCTCCTGGCGAACGATCTGACGGGGACGATGCCGCCGTGCTACATCGCCGCGGCCGGGCTCGATCCCCTGAGGGACGATTCGCGCACGCTCGCGGCCATGCTCGCGAGCGCCGGGGGAGACGTGGAGGCGGAGGAGTTTCCCGACGTCATCCACGGCTTCCTGCACCACTCCAGAATGCTTGACGCCGCGAGGGGCGCCCTCGCGCACGCGTCGGATTTCTTTCGCGCGCGCGTCGGGAAGGCCCCGGCGTCAACTCAACAGACAATCGAGATCACAACTGAGGAGTAGAAATGGATTTCTCATTCACCGAGGAACAGCAGCTGATCGTCGACGGCTTTGCCGACGTCATGAATTCACGCTCATGGGAAAAGTACTTCCATGAGTGCGACGAGACGTCGACCTATCCCCTCGAATGGGTGAAGGCTTTGTGCGACGTCGGATTCGACCGCATCCTCCTTCCCGAGGAGCACGACGGACTCGGCCTCGACTGGGTCACGCTGGCCGCCGTGTATGAGGTGCTCGGCCGCCTCGGCGGCCCCACGTACATCCTTTACCAGCTGCCCGGCCTTGAAACGGTCGTACGCGAGGGCACCGACGAGCAGCGGGAGAAAATCTTCTCCTATCTCGGCACGGGCGAGCAGGTCCTCAACTACGCGATGACCGAGCCGAGTGCGGGATCGTCCTGGAACGACATGCGCACGACGTACACGCGGCGCGACGGCAAGGTCTATCTCAACGGGCACAAGACTTTCCAGACGTCCGGTATGCGCGTTCCCTACCTGGTGGTGATGGCCCGCAACGCCGACGACATGGACGTCTACACCGAGTGGCTCGTCGACATGAGCAAGCCGGGCATTACAAAGGAACCCCTGCACAAGCTCGGGCTCCGAATGGATTCGTGCGCCGAGGTCTACTTCGACAACGTCGAACTCGAAGAGTCGGACCTCTTCGGCTCGGAAGGCAACGGCTTCATGCGCGGCGTCGCGGACTTCGACCTCGAGCGCTTCCTCGTGGCCCTGACGAACTACGGCCAGGCCTACTGCGCCTTCGAAGACGCCGCCAAGTACGCCAATCAGCGCGTTCAGGGCGGCCAGGCGATCGCGCGCCGCCAGCTCATCCAGTTGAAGTTCGCCGACATGCAGGTGCGCCTGACGAATATGCGCAACATGCTTTTCGAGATCGCTTGGAAGCACGACGTCGGCAAGCTCGGCCGCGGCGACTGCTCGATGGCCAAATATTACTGTTCGCACGCGGCTTTCGAGGTGGTCGACGACGCCCTCCAGATCCTTGCCGGCGTCGGAATCACCGGCGATCACCGAGTCCAGCGCTTCTTCAGGGATTTGCGCGTGGACAGGGTCTCCGGGGGGACCGACGAGATGATGATCCTCACGGCCGGCCGCGCTGCGCTGAAGAACTACCGCTGAGCGGAGCCGGGACAGGCAGGCCCAGGCAAAAGCAAACAGGCCGAGCACAATAAACAGAAAGGTTAGACATGGAAGCGACAAAGCCGTCGTTCGGCCCGCTGGACGACGTCAGGGTCCTCTATTCGGCGGTCGAGATCGCCGCTCCCACCGCGGCCGAGATCATGTCCGAGTGGGGCGCCGACGTCACGTGGATCGAAAACATGTGGACGGGCGACTCGATGCGGGACACCACGTGGACGAAGGAGATGGAGAGGCGCAACCAGCGCTCGATCTCCATGAACCCCTTTACCGACGAAGGCAAGGAGATCCTTTGCCGTTTGGTCAAGGAGGCCGATATCTTCATCGAGTCCTCCAAGGGCCCTGCGTTCGCTCGCAAGGGGATCACCGACGAGATGCTGTGGGAGGCCAATCCCTCCCTCGTCATCGTCCACGTTTCGGGGTTCGGCCAGTGGGGCGATCCGGCCGTGGTCAACGCCGCTGCCTACGATCTCACGGTCGCCGCATACGCCGGAATCATCGCGCAAAACGGCACGCCCGAGCAGCCGATGAACATTGCCCCCTATTCGGCTGACTATTTCAACTCGCTCATGATCGTCTCGTCGGCGCTGGCCGCCCTGCACAAGGCCAAGGCGACGGGCAAGGGGGAGAGCATCGATCTGGCGATGTATGAGACGCTCCTGCGCGTTGGCACGTACTACATGATGGATTACCTCAACGCCGGCATAACCTACCCCCGTCCGGGCGCGCGCCATCAGAACCTGTGCGCGATCGGCGAGTACGCCTGCAAAGACGGGTACATCGGCCTGTGCGTCTACGGCGTTCCCCAGAACAAGTACCTTCTGGAGACCATCGGCCTGGGCGATTTGTGGGGAACTCCCGAGTACCCGGAGGACACGTCTGCGCTGTGGCTGGACGGGCCTAAGGCGGACCTCATCCAGCGCAAGCTCGAAGAGTACCTTGCGGGCCAGCTCAAGGCCGACGTCCAAAAGGACTTTGTGGAGCATCGAATCGCCGCCCAAGTGGTCAACGAGTTCGAGGACATCGTGGCCGAGGACCATGTGGCCCGGCGCGAGTGCTTCATCGAGTGGGAGAACGCCGAGGGCGCGCCCGTCAAGGGGCTCAACACGTTCCCGAAGTTCGCAAACAACCCCGGGGGCTTCTGGCGTCCGATGCCGCCTCTCGGCTACGACACCCGCGATGTGCTGACCCGGGCGGGGTTCACGCCGGAGGACCTGGCGCGGTTCGAGGAATCGGGCGCCGTCAGGTTTGGAGACTGAGGCGAGGGCGGGCGCTTCGGCGCCCGCCAAGCCCGCTAGGGTGAGATGAATACGCGAGAATACCCCAGTGTGCGCGACCTCTGGGAGGAGAGGGCGGCGCTTTGGGCCGACCGGGAGTTCCTCGTCCACGAGGACCCGGACACGTCCAAGGTTGAGCGATACACGTACGCTCGCATGGACCGTGAAATGAAGGCTGCCGCCTCGATGTTCGCCTCTCTCGGCGTCGAGGCAGGCGACCGGGTCGGCCTGCACATGTGCAATCGGCCCGAGTTTGTTGAGTGCTTCCTTGCGTTGGCCGCGATCGGCGCCGTCATTGTGCCTATCGGCCCTGCAAGCACGGCGGCCGAATGCGCCCTCGTCGTCGAGGAGTGCGGCATCCGCTTGCTCGTCAGCGAGTTTCCCGAGGACTCCGGGCGCCTGGAGGGCGTCGCCGTCGTCTGCCTCGACGACGGAAGCTACGAGGCGATGAAAGCCGATCGGGCGGGGACGCCCCCTCCGAGGCCCGAGGTCAGGTCGGGCGACCTGTTGGAGATCATGTACACCTCGGGCACGACGTCGCGCCCCAAGGGGGTGATGTTCACGCATGCCAACGCGGTGTTCTCGGGGAAGTACGTCGCTTGGGAGCTGTCGCTCAGCGAAGCCGACAGGTATCTGACGACGATGTCCGTCACGCACGTCAACCTCCAGCTCTCGGCCCTCATGCCCGTCGTTTACACCGGGGCCGCCCTCGTCCTCGTGCGCCGATACTCGGCGAGCAGGATGTGGTCGCAGGTGCGCAGGCACAGGGCGAGCGTGATTCAGGCGATGGCCATGATCGTCAAAACGCTTATGGCCCAGCCGGTCGCTTCGGGCGAACGCGACCACAGCGTGAGGGTCGTCCACTATTTCCTTCCCCTTCCCAAAGGGGCCAAGGAAGCATTCGAGGAACGCTACGGGGTGCGGCTGCTCAACAACTACGGCTCGTCCGAAACCCTCGTCGGCGTCGTCACCGACCTTCCCGACGGGCGGTCCAAGTGGCCGTCCATCGGTTTGGCCGGTCCGGGCTACGACGTCAGGATCGCCGGGGAAAACGGTTCCGCGCTGCCGCCCGGCGAGTGCGGGGAGATACAGGTGCGCGGGCAGGCCGGCGTCTCCCTCATGGCCGGATACTGGCGGGACGAGGAGGCCACACGGGCGGCGTTCACGGCAGACGGCTGGTTTCGCACGGGTGACTGCGGGTACGCCGACGCCGAGGGCTGGCTCTACTTCGTCGACCGCATGGGCGACATCGTCAAGCGTGCGGGCGAGAACATTTCGGCCTGCGAGGTGGAGGTCGCCATTCTCGAGCATCCCGACGTCGCCGACGTCGCGGTGCTGGGCATCTCCGATTCCATCAGGGACGAGGCGGTCAAAGCGGTCGTCGTCCCCAAGCCGGGGCGTCGGCTGACCGCCGAGGACGTGCAGGACTTCCTCTCGTTGCGTCTGTCGTTCTTCAAAATCCCCTCCGTCATCGAGTTCCGCGACGGGCTGCCGCGCGGAGAGTACGGAAAAGTCCTGAAAAACCAACTCAAGACACAGAAGTCAACAATATAGAAAGGCAATCCCATGGCTATCAACACTGACATGGTCGGCCAGACATTCGGCCCGTTTGTCCGCGACTACGCCTTCCGCGACCTCGAGTTGTTCGCGCTCGGCTGCGGCGCGGGAATAGACGGCAAGAACGGCCTGGAATACCTCAACGAGCACGACGAGCGCGATCCGAAGCTCAAGGTTCTTCCCATGTTCGGCGCGATGCTCATCGTCGATTCCGAGGTGACCCGGACCATCGACTACGGGTACAACTACGCGGGCTCGCTGCACTGGGGCTTCGACATTCGCTTCCATCGGCCCATCGTGAAGATGTCCGACCGCCTGGAGACGAAGGTCAAGCTCGAAGGCCTCTACGACCGCGGCGAGGGAAGGGGGCTGCTCGCCCAGCACATTGGCGACACCTACGATTCCGAGGGAAATCTGCTGTTCACCAACGAATCTTGGGACTGCCTCATCTACGACGGCGGCTGGGGCGGCCCCAAGCCGCCGAAGGACATCGTCGAAATGCCCGATCGGCCCGCCGACGTCGAGACAATCGAGACGATCCCCGAGAATCAGGCGCTCATCTACCGTCTTTCCGGCGACTACCACCCCCAGCACATCGACTGGGAGTATGCCGCGCAGAACGGCGAGCCGCGCCCGATTCTCCACGCCATCAGCTACGCGGGGGTCGTCATGCGCCACGCCATCGACGCCTTCGTGCCAGGCGAGCCCGAGCGCATCACTCGTTTCAAGACACGCATCACCTCGCCGGTCCACCCCGGATCGACGCTCGCGACGCGCTTGTGGAAGGTCGCCGACGGCGAACTCCGCTTCGCCCTCGTCGACGCCGACGTCGATGAGACCGGCGCCAAGCCCCATCTGAACTGGGGAATCATCGAGTACAAGTAAAGCTCGGGCGCAGGCAAAGCCGAAAGGCGTGCGGGAATTGAGGGTCCCGCACGCCTTTCGGCCGGCCCCAGGTTGAAGAACGTTGAGATAGCAACGATAAGCTGTTACCGCACGCTTTTCGGCCGGCCCTGCTCGATGGAAGGATCTGGGCGTTGCGCTGGAACGCAGGGCGTTCGGTTAGAATGCAGGGCGTCAGGCTGGAACGCACGACGCCCGCTTAGAACGAACGGCATTTGCTTAGAACGCATGCCGATTCGGCTGAATCCGCGGTTTGCCGGGCGTTCGACAGCATCGTTTTAAAACGAGAGCACGGTTCTGGAAAGGGCGCGGTTCGAGAAAGGGAAGCTGCTATGAAGATCGATTCCGTCGTCGTCGGAAGCTATCGCGCCAATTGCTACGTTCTGCGCGAAGGGACGTCGATGATCGTCATCGACCCAGGAGACGAACCCGCCGAGGTGCTCGGCCTCATCGGCTCGAAGGACGACGTCGGCTCGGCGGACGACGTGCAGATCGTCGCCTCCCACTGCCATTGCGACCACATCGGCGCGGTCAACGAGGTGGTCGAGGCTTATGGCGCTTCCTTCGCCGTCGGGCGCGAGGACGGGCACGCCGTCGCCGATCCCCGTCTTTCTGGCTTCGATGAAGAGGGGCGCGATTATCGGGTTGAAAAAGTCGATCGGCTGCTGGACGACGGCGACGAGGTCGCCCTCGGCCCCTACCGTTTCCAGGTCATATCGACGCCCGGCCACACTCCGGGGTCTGTCTGCCTCTACTGCGCCGAGCTTAATCTCATGTTCACCGGCGACACCCTCTTTGCCGGCGGGATCGGGCGCACGGACTTCATCCGCGGCGACGCCGAGGAGATGCGCCGAACCTGTTCCAGGCTCGGAACGTATCCCGACTCGACGATTCTCCTTCCCGGCCACGGCCCCTCGACGCGCTTGGGCATTGAAAAGGCGCGCAACCCTCTGCTGCGCGCGTAAACCCGACGGGGCCGCTCCTCCGTCCAAGACGGCCTTCCGCCCGCTCGTTCCGAGCGGTGAGCGGACGTCTCCCGCCTGGGGTCTCTTCTTCCTTCGCGTGCCTGCGCGTCAGGAGGCCGAGCGCAGGGTCAGCACAGGCAAAGCGTCGAGCTGGTCGTTGACTAGGTTCTCCACGTATTCGGGGATTTCGCCGAGGAAACATTCTATGTTCTCCGGCATGAGGGAAAAGGCGCGCATGAGCACCGAGCCTTCGATGGCGTCCAGAAGGCGTGTGACGGATGTCCCCTCCGGCAGAAGGCCGGCCGATTTGAACTCCCACAAGCGCGCGCGGATAGCGGCGATCGGGTCTCGATACGTATGGAGGTAAGCGGCGCGGACCACGGGATTGACTTCGCAGGCCATCTCGACGAACAGGCGTCTGACCGCCTGCGCATGTTCGCCGAGGTACAGCCGCATTCGATATTCGGCCTCGTTGGACAGCACCTCTTGCGCACTGTCGCCGACGGGCCCGGGCGCGGCCACGACGGTCCGGAAAGCCTCGATGAACAGTTCCTCGACGTTGGCCCACCGCGTGTACATCGAGGATTTGCCGACGCCGGCGGCCTTGGCCACCTTCGTCATGTTGAAGCCGTGCCATCCGG